>JAABUK010001841.1_pt1 | contig 39573 bp, 28 predicted proteins | sample 5559141 | NCBI WGS metagenome assembly JAABUK01 (sample SAMN10711869, study PRJNA513367) | rock metagenome | isolation source: Antarctica rocks | place: Antarctica: Victoria Land, Pudding Butte nord | collected 2016-01-03 | reverse complement strand
AAGGATATATAATATATAAATATAATTAAATATCCTTTTATTATAATATAATATACTTTATATATATTATATATAAATTTAAAGCTATTATAATTATTAATATTAATTATATAAAAAATATATAAATAACTTATATTCTAATATATTTATTAAGAATATCTTTATAGCTTCTTATAAGCTCTTAAGGGCTTTCTACTAAAATCTAATACTATTATATAAATTAAGGATAATCTTATAAATAAGTTTACAAAAAAGGCCTTTTTAAATAAAGAAATTAATTTCTTTTTAAAAGTAATAGATTTAATAAAGGGTAATAATTATTATATATTATTAAATAAGATTAATAAGTAAACTAATAATTATAAAGATTTATTATCTTATTTCTATCTAAGCTTCTTCTTTATTATATTTAAATCTAAAAGATTAATAATATTAATAAACTTATAACTTAAGACCTTCTTATTATTTATAATACTTATAATCTTATAAGGTTTTTATATTACTATATTAATTATTATAAATTAAATAGCTTTATTAAAAATATATATTATCTTTAATATTTAAATAAAATATTAATAATATCTTAGAAAAAAAAGATGGCGACGGAAACAGCGAACATAGTAGGCCGTACAGGCGAACAGGAGTACGAGTTATAAGACGAGTAGACTAGGGGGCAGGAGGGACGGGGCACCTAGCGGGGGGGATACAACGGGGAAGGAGGTAATAGGATAAGTGAAGGAGGAGGAGGAGGTAACGCGATTATACGTTAACCGTTAAGGGGTAAGAAGGCAGGGTTAATAAATAATAAGGAGCGAGAACTATATAAGCTCCTCAAGATAGTATAGAGTATAAAGTAGGAGTAGATAAATAAAATATTATAGAAGTTTTACTAGAGCGCGATAGGCTAGCTACGCGCCTATATTAACTATAATATCGAGGGACGCGCTAACGTAGCGGAGACTAGAAAGAATATACCGGTACTACTAATAGTATAAAGAGGATTAAATAGCTAGATAGAAGTTATATAATACATTATACTAGGGTTATAAGTACCCCTAACCTAAAAGGCGCTAGAGGTAGAGAACGCTAGGAGGGCTAAGTAGATTACGATAAGGATTGATAACGCTAAGGAGAAGAAATAATTACTAGGGGCTACGCTTATATAGCTTATATAGATATTCCGTACTACGGGTAAAGCTATAGACTCCATTATCGCGGCGTATTAAATGAAGATAAGTGACGTTATACTCTATATTACTATAGTAAAGGCGAGAGAAGAATTAGAAAGAATAGAGGGATAGGTTATAAAGGTATATAAGTTAGCACGGATACTCTAATAAATATTAAGGATAGCGGTCTATAGGATTAGGATAGTAGCGGTTAATAATAAAGATTAATATATAGTAATTAAGGGGCTAAAAGTAGCTAATAAAAGACTATACCCCTAGCTAGAAATAATTAGGATTAAATGGCCGGCCTTTATATATAGCCCGAGCGTAGCTACTATAAAGAGAAAGTTCTCCTTACTAGTTATAAAGGTCGCTAACCCCGAAGCAGCGAACAGGTTAATTAATAAGGGGATAGTAGTAGAGGGCGTACTCCTCTTCTATACTAGATAGGAAAGGGATATAGTACCTAGGTAATACTTTGACTACTATGCGTACAGGTATATTAGTAAAATCTATACGAAGCTAGCGAGATATAGTAAATACGCGGGAGGCCATCCGACTAATAATCACGCGGACGGCCTAGGCGTAGCGAAGTAGTACGCGGTCTACGGAGGCGAATACTTAGCGTAGGCTAAGAGCTACCTAATCAGGTAAAAGGAGGTAGAGAAGATAAAAGCTAGGCTAGGAGTAAAGCCAAAATACTTTAAGATACTAGAGAAGAAGGTAGTATAAGCTATACTATTTATAATAGGAGGCTATTAGGAGGTAGATAGCTTCTAGATAATAATATATAATATAAAACGCAAGGTACTCAGGGATATAATACCTAGAGTAAATGGCGCGTTTATATTAAGGAAGGTTAGGAGGCTGATAAAGCTATCTTTATTAGAATATAGCTAGTTATCCCTTCTAATAGAACCTTAATATTAATAGCGGAGGGAAGAGTCCGCCCTAGCCCCTAGCTAGGACGTAGATATATAGGTATAGAATTAACCCCCGTCTACTTAATAAATAATATAAGGGGACTAAAAATCCTATAATATAATATATAAAGAAGGAAGGATATAATAATAATACCCCTTCTAAAAAATAATAAAGTCTAAGATATAAATATACTTATTATATAAAAACTAGCTAGGAACTTAATAGATAGTATATCTTATAATTATAATATAAGTAGGTTCTATCTAATATATTATAATAATCTAGAGGTAAGAACCTACTTCTATATTAATAAAAGACTAGACCCGGAGTCCTAGGAGGTATAATATAGTAGAGGAGACCTCTACTTATTATAGATATAAGTCTATAGCCCCTAAGACTAGGCCGAAGGAATTAAGGGGCCTTCTAGGTTATAAGGGATAACCCTTTAAATCTATAATATATATAATCCTTTCCTAGTAAGCCTAACTTCTAATAATAACTTATCTATAATCCTAGCCCTTAAAGCGGTACTTAATAAGGATAGGAAATATATAATAATTAATAACTTTAACTTATATTACTTATAATAGAATAATCCGGGTAGGTATATATATTATATAATAGTAAATAAGTTATTAGAAGTAATAGGATAGCGGGGAATAAAACTTAATATATCCTAGAGCTTAATAATATAGTAGAGCTAAGGAATATAAAGTATAATTAACCTATTATTCTTTATTAAAGGCGCGTATAATATAATATCAGGATATAAGGTTAAATTAGAACTTAACTTTAGATCTAATTACCTCTTAATACGTACGTCCTTAGAATAGTTATAGAAGGAGCTGAAATCCTATAGGAAGCGAGCTTAGAAGAAGGCTAACTTCAAGGAGATAAGAGGGGATATTAATATATAAGCGACTATCCTAGCTAGAGTCCTAAATTAATACTTATTAGAGTTATATAAAAAGATTAACATATATATAAATAAGTTAATTATAATATTCTAGGAAATTATAAATAATACTATTCCTAATACTAGATCCTTTAAAGGCTTAAAGTTATACTAGATAATAAATTATATAAGGATAATAAAGGCCTTAAGAGAGGCCTTAAGAGATTATAAATATTACTAAATAACCGCTATAAAGGAGAGGCTTTAGGAGATAAATAAGGATAAGATCTTAATACTTAGAAAGACCTATACGCTATATTATTAGGAGGTAATACACGCGGCGTTATTAAAGAAGACAGGCGTCTAGAAGCTAGCGTAGTAAGGAAGAGAGAGGAGTATAGTCCCTAGGAAGCTCCCTTAATTCCTAGCCCTTAAGGATAAGGAGGGCGGGAAGGCTACTAACTTTAAAGGGAAGGTAAAAGCGCTTAGAAGAGTCCTTTTCCCTCTCCCCTCCTAAGCTAACCTAAAGGATATTAAGGATATAATATATCTTATCCTAATTAACTTTTACGCTACCTTAGAGTTTAGGGAAATCTGGGAAGTAATTTAATACCTAGTCGTAGATAAGGCCCTAAGGATCTTAGGATTATTAAATAGGTTCCTACGCGTCTTATATGAAGATCTTATTAAAGCGGTATCAAGGCTCTTCTAAGCCTACCTAGATAGAAGCTACTACCCGAAGAGATTTAAAGAGGTAAACACGATTATCCTAAAAAAGCTGAAGAAACCGGACTATATAAAGTTAAAAGTATACTAACCGATAGCGCTACTCGATATACTAGGAAAAGCTCTAGAGACGGTGGTATCTAAGCGTCTTAATAGTCTAGCGGAACGCTATAGGCTCCTCCCGGAGTAATAAATAGGGGCAAGGAAGGGTAGATTAATAGAGACGGCCCTCGAGGCTCTAACAGACTTAGTTCACACGGTATAAAACTAGGGGAAAGGGGAAGCGTAGCAGAGCTAGACGCTAGGCCCTTACCCCGACGCAGGAGAAGGAGGAATAAGCCCTGCTGTTACGACCCTGTCGTCTAGGGGTCGACTGGGGTCTAGGGTTAATCTCTTAGAGAGGAGTGTCAAGGACGGGGTAAGTAGGCTTCGTACTAGGCTAGTCTAGTATAATGTGTATTATGTTTAGTATCTAGGAGATAGCTAAGTTAATAACATGAGTTAAGTACGAAGCTCCTATCTGGAAGGGAAAACATCGCTATTATATAGATATATGAAATCCTGCTAAGAGGTATAGTTTAAGTGGTTTAATAACTAATTTACCTAACTATAATTCAAGTGGTTTAATAACTAATCTACTTAACTATAGTTCAAGTGGTTTAACAATTAATCCACTTAACTATTACGAAAAGTACCCTTACTAGGCGTAGTATTAGGACTAGAGGTCCCCGCTCGTAATATTAGCTCCCCTCCCAAGAATCATCGTCCCGATGGTCTTAACTTCTAATATGCCTGCTGATAGATATAAACTTTCCAGTTTATTCCGTCGTCGTAATTTAATATCATCCGTTATTCTAATAGTTCTAATGCGCGTTTATAAGAACTGTAATAAGGCGAATCATCCTGAGAAGTATAAGGTGGGAGGTTCTTCTAATTATTACGTCGAATACGCCCGTGTTAGTTATAGCTATAACCTGGCACCTTTCTCACCTACTTAATAGGCTAGGATCGAAAAGAAGCGCCAGGAAAAGGCTAAGGAGTTTAAGGAAATATTCGTAAAGCTTAATCGATTATAAGTCGAGGTTAAAGCTTTAGAGAAATAAAAGCTCGAGATAGTTAAAGGCGAGCTACGAAATATTAAAGAGATTAAGGCGGATGAGTAAGCTATTAGTCCTAACTTAAACGATTTTCTTTTCGACGTTTCTTCAGAGTAAGTGGAAATCTCTCCGGACTTCGACTGGAATACTCTTATAGATGCTGGCGGAATTACTATAGAAGGCTCTAGCAGTTCCTAAGGTTCCTGACAGGCTCCCAGGTATTTTCTGATTCCTCGTAGTCCTTCTATTTAATGAGGTATTTCTAACCCTTCTACTCTAGGATCTTTTTAACCTCGTATTCTTCGGTCTCAGCCTTATACTTCTAATCTTCCTAGATCGGTGTTTTAGAGTCGGCTGGTTCTAGTAAAGAGATATGGAATACTAGGTGTACTCTAGCGTTAGGTAGCAACTGTAACTCATAGTTAATAGGTCCTCTGGCTTACTTAATTAAAAATGGTCCGACTTTAATATAGTCTAGTTTCTTGCTTAGTCTCTTACTTTTCAGGTTTTTTATATAAAGGTAAACCTTATCCCCCCTTTTTAGCTAAGGATACATTTTTCTTCTCTTATTAACCCGTTATTAAGTCTTAGTATTAACCTCGCTAATTATCTACTACATTTCACTATATAGTCTTTTTATATCGGATGCTAGCACCGTTGCTTTCTCTACCCTTAAACCTTCCCTAGGCTCTAGGAATAAGTTAGTATATCGTCCGTAATTTATAAAGAACGGAGACAGTCCGGTCGTATCCAATCTATTGTTATTAAGTACTAGTTATGCTATTAGAAGTAATGATACCTAGTTATTCTACTTATAATTAACATAGTATCTTAGGTATACTTCCATTATTTAGTTTATACGCTCTGTCTAACCGTCTATTTCCGGGTAGTAGGCAGTCGACATTTATAATTTAGTTCTGATTGCAGCGACTAGAGTCTTCTAGTAATATGAGGTAAAGAGTCTGTCTCTATCTAATATAATTAACTCCGGTATGCCGTGATCTCTTATCAGCTTATCTAAAAGGATGAATCCTAGCTAATATACCTTATATATCTCTTTATAAGGAATTATAATCATATACTTAATTAATTTATCGATAATTACTATTATCGAGTTAAAGGTATTACCTATAACTAGATCTTTTGATTTTAGTAGTTTAATAACGAAATCCATTATTACATCTTTCTATAGTACGTCTAGAACTAGTGTAAACTATATTTACTTATATTTAGCGTGGCGTATAGACTTATTCTACTAGCATTAAATACATTCTTTAATGTACTTCTTAACGTGCGTACGCAGTCGTGGCGTCGTATACTCTCGTTAGAGGAGTTCCACTATCTTAGAGACTCCTAGATATCCTTATAAAGGATTATTATAGTAATCCTGGATTACCTCTTTAATATATTTCTTAAGTAAGTATATCCTCCCTTTATATTAGAGGAGCTCTTATCCTAGTTACTATACCTTTAGCTGTATAGCTAAGTTATCGTTAACATAGCCTTCCTTCAGGGTTAGCGCAATATCCTGAACCGAGACTCGCGTGGTTACTACCAACGTCTGTATTAGAACCAGCGATCCGTCCTTTTCTTATTTAAGAATTGGCTTCTCCGTGGTATCCTTAGATTCCATATAGTCTAACCGCCTACTTAGGGCGTCTACTCAGCTATTATCCTTTCCTAGGGTATATAATATCTTAAACTTGTACTATCCTAGTAATTCTAACTAACGGACTTATCTTCGATTTAACTCCTTAATTGTGATGAAGTTCAAGAGGTTCTTATAGTCGGTGTAGATAGTAAGTTCTAAATAACTCTCTATATATACCCTCTAATTCTGAAGCGCGTATACTACTGCTAACAGTTCTTTATCATGAATATCGTAGTTCTATTCTGCTACCGATATCTTTCGCGAGTAGTAGGTAATTAGGTGCCATTTACCATCCTTTTCCTGATATAGGCAGGCGCTAATTATAAGATCCGAGGTATCTATTTTAATACGAGCAGGTTCGTTTACCCAGAAGGTATAAAGTACTAGTGGATTTTAATAGGCTTCCTTTAATATCGTGAATACTTTTTACTAATTAGATCTCTATTGAAATCCCTTCTCCTTCTTAATTATATCTATAAGTGGTAGGGCTATTTTTAAATATCCTTTAATAAACCTTCTATTAAAGTTTATAAATCCTAAGAAGCTCTAGACTAATTTCACGTCATATAGTGTAGGCTATTCTGCGATAGCCTTGATTTTTTCAGGGCTTATATGAATGCCTGTGGTACTTACCACAAATCCTAGGAATTCCATTGATTCCTTATGGAATTCGTACTTCTCTAGCTTAAGGAGTAATCTCGCTTGTAATAGGCAAGTTAAGATGTCCTATACATGCTAGATATATACTTCCTTGGTCTTAGAGTAGATTAAAATGTCATTAAGGTAAGTAATCGCCGTACGATCTAAATAGGCTTGAATAACATTATTAACTAGTGCTTAGCAGGTTACTAGTGCGTTAATAAGTCTAAATAGCATAACTAGGTACTCGTAATATCTATATCGAGTCCTAAATATAGTTTTCTATTCTTCTCCGGCTTTCATTTAGATTAAGTTATAAGCTCCTCGTAAGTTAAGCTTAGTAAATATCCTTACCTAAGAGAGTCTATCCTGTAGCTCGCTAATATTTAGTAAGGGATATCGATTTTTAATAGTGATATCATTTAACTTCTGATAGTTGACGCATAGCCTGAGTTTCCTATCCTTCTTCAGGGCGAAGAGGATTAGATATCCTGCTAGTGATTTAGATTCTCGAATAAATCCCTTTTTAAGGTTCTTATTAATATACCCGCGTAGTACTATGAGTTCCTTCTCTAATAATATATAGATTAGTCTAAACGTTAGTTCCTTTCCTAGTTTAAGTTCGATCTCATGATCTTAAGATTAGTATATAGGTAAAGCTTTTACTATTATCTCTTCTATAAAGAGATATATCTATTTCTTATACTCTTATAGGATATCAGGAGGTTTATTATCTCCTCTAAGAACTCTAGCTTCCTTTTAGCCCTACTAACCTCTGCTAGTACCTATTAAGTCGGATCCTCTTTTCTTAAGGTTATCCTTTTTCGAAGATGAAGTAATATATACTTCGACTAGTCTTCAGTTTAACTTCTTATCTACCGTCATCCGCTGTCGGCGTATAGGGTGGATACTAGTAATAATACCAGTTCATTTAAATTTAAGTATTCCTATTTTCTAGTTAATTACTAGGTTATACTTCTTTAATTAAGGCATTCCTAAAATGATATAATAAGTGGTTATCCTAACTATATCTAAAGAAATTTCCTCACGGTAGCGTTAAATTATAAGGTATAGCGAGGTAGTTTCTTCGCCTATACTTCCTATTAATAGTTCTGACCCGTCGGCCATTTATAAGCTATATGGCTCCTTCTTCTTTCGAGTTAGTAAGTCCGCTGACTATACTAAAGTTCGAGAAACGAAGTTACCCGTTACTTTAGAATCTATTATAGTAATAGTATTCGTCCTATTAATCTGTACTAGTACGTTTACGTATGTCTCGTAATCTATCGAGTATAAATGTCGTGTTTTTAGGGTTATAATATTAATCTCCTCGTACTTCCCTATAATATAAGGGATTACTCTTTTCCTAAATTAGGGAGAAACTTAGTAATCTTCTTTTAACGTATATGCTTCTGGTACTAGTCGTGTAAGCATGCGTACTATTCTGTTAAGTAATATTCCTTAGTATCTATCTCGTGCCTAAGGTAGGTATAAAGGTACTAATGCCATTTATTATTATATCCTGGAAAGAAACTTTATCCTCTTTTTATTACTAGATGCCACGTGTAGTCTAATTTCTGATAGTTTCTCTAGTCGCGGTGTCTATATGCGGGAGTCATTGGCGTCCGTCCTTCGTAAGTCTATACGGCCTAATAAGTCTTATAATAGTCATCTATATAAGCGCTCTAGTATATAACTCTATATTCCGGATAGTTTAAATCGTTACGATACTCTTATATTAGTAACTTATCTAAAACTTTCTCTTAATAAGATTCTAATCATTCCTTAGAGTCATCTTTCTATTAATCCGTTAACGCGGAGGCATAAGGTGCGGAGATACTTAGTCTAAAGCGTAGTACTTCTTCTTCTTCTTCTAATGATTCGCTGGTATTTATATAGTCCTAGTCTAAGTCTCCTTCGATTCCCTGTCCTTAATTAGGCTTTTCCTTCTAATCCTTACCGTCGTCGTTAGAGTCCAGTTCTCTTAGTTAATCCTAAATAGTTTTGAGTCGTGCCTCTATCTACGTGATATTCTTTTCTTTCTTAACGACTTCCTTTTCTAATTCTTTATATCGCTGCTAGAGTTCTCTGATGTCTACCTTAGGCGTATCGAATGCTGCGAGTAAATTATATATAATTACGTTAAGTTCTTCGTTATTATATTCTGCCTTAGGCGGATCTTCTAAAGGTCTATTCTTCTTAAGTAGTACTCTTCGTAGTATATTTAACTATAGTCGTTACACTATGTTTTTTAACCTATAGTTCCTAGTAATATAGCCCAGCTTATTATAGCTATAGTAAAGTATTACTCTCTTACCCCTATTATACTACTTTTTCCCCCTAGGTCTTCCTTTTTACTGCGTGAAGTCGAGCTCCATGGGCATATGCCTATAGGGATCACGGTGTGTCGTTTTCTTTACGTGGAAACCTCCTCCGAAGTTTCCACTTAGCCGAAATCCTATCAAGCCGCTATCATATCGTTTTTCCATGGCTAGCTCGTAGAGTCTGTCGTCGATTCCTGTTATAGTCTTTATAAGAGTTTTAAGGTCGTTAATTACTACTCCTACTTCCACTCGCATGAGTTCTTCTTTAATATTGGCCTTGAGTCCTCTTTAATATATAGTTATAAGTACTTTATCATCCTAATCGGTTCGAGCTAAGTACTATTAAAACTGCGTAGAGTACTCTACTACTAACTTCCTTTAGGTAAGATATTATATTACTCGTACCGCGACGTTATTCTTATTAGAAGGTCCGAAATTTCGTTATATCTTAACGCGGAACCTTAAGAAGCTTTCTATCTATCTTTTAATATCTTTATTTTTATCGTCATCGGGGTCTTCTAAGTATCTTTTTAATAGAGGGGCGGACTACTCTTAAGCTCGCCCTCTTAAATAGGAAATAGTAAAAAGGGGTTACTTAACTTATATTATAGTATTAAACTTAAAATATAGCTATACTTATAATAATTACTTCTCTAGTTTATCTCGTTCTCCGTAGTATATATCTAGTTTAGTAACCCTGATTTTATTATCTTTGTTACGAGTAGGAGGTCGCTGTCCTTACTCGCTTAGGATAGGATTTCATCCTAAGGTATTTATCTTGAGAGTGCTTAAAGTGTTATAATCCTATTATCTAGGGGTCGACTAGGATCTAAGGTTAATCTCTTAGAGAGGAGTGTTAAGGACGGGGTAGGTAGGCTTCATACTAGGCTAGTCTAGTATAATGTGTATTATATTCAGTATCTAGGAGATAGCTAAGTTAATAACATGAGTTAAGTACGAAGCTCTTATCTAGAAGGGAAAACATCGCTATTATATAGATATATGAAATCCTGCTAAGAGGTGTAGTTTAAGTGGTTTAATAACTAATCTACCTGACTATAGTTTAAGTGGTTTAACAACTAATCTACTCGACTATAGTTCAAGTGGTTCGATAACTGATCTACTTGACTATTACGAAAAGTGCCCTTGCTAGGCGTAGTATTAGGACCAGAGGTCCCCGCTCGTAACACCTGCGCGAGCTTGGAGCTATAAGCTAGGACCAAGTAGTAACGGGTACCCGACGGAAGGCCTACTAGTACGACCTAGTAAGAGATATTAAGGAGTTTCAAGATATAAACAATATCTTAATAAAGGTAAAAGACTAGAAGTAGCTCTAATAGGAGGAGTAATAGGAGGCCTACCAGGTAATTATCCCGGAGGAAAGCTAGGAGCTAGTAGTAAAGGGCCCCCTCCTAAGCGACCGTATTAACTACTATTAAGGATTAAGGAAGGTGGAAAGCTTGCTAGCGACCTAACTTTATAGCGAGAAGAATAGCTTTAAGGCGTTCCTACTTAAGGTAAACGTCCTAGGGATCTAGGATTCCAGATATAGTTACGGCTAGGCGAAATAGGACGTAAGGTATATCCTTCTCTTCTACCTAGAGCTACGGGAGTCGAGACTAGACCTAATTAATAAGGCCGGAACCTACGACTTTAAGAAGATATTAACTAGGCTAAAGGGTATTTATATAGCGGCCCGCTAGCTAATAAAGATAGACTACCTAGAATAATTCCAACTTACTAAGCTTTAACTAGAGCGAATAAAACTCCCTTAAGAGGCGGTTCTACCGCCTAAATTAATAAAGGCACTGAAAATAAAGCGGAAAGGGAGGAAAGTAGCTAAAGAGCTACGTGAATACTATTAACTAGACGCGCTAAATAATGTAATCCTAGTAGAAAGGACTTACTAGATTACCTAGGGAGTAAAATATTATAAGGAAAGGAGATAATAAGCGGGAGTTTTTAGCTATAGAAGATTTCTCCTACGCCCCGCTATAATAGGACATAGTAGCTCCGCTACCTTTCCTGCTAAGGAGGGGTACCTAAGTAGAATAGTAGGAGGAGGATAACGAATATACTACTTCACTAAGAGCGTTACTAGTCGGGGAAGGAAGCGGATACTTTAGTTCAGAATACCTATCTTTTAATACAGCTCTTTCTAAAGGTTATTATATCTCTTGTAAGCGTGCGTTCTTACGAGAAGATAGCTGTAGCCGTTCCTTAAGGTCGATATCCTAACAATAATCAGCTAAAGTATATAGTAACAGCGATAGAAGATTTTCTTAAGTCTTCTTCCAGTAAGGATTTACGCCTAATATCGACTGGTTAACAGGAATACTATCGAAGACGGACGGACGGATAAGTATAGAATTAATTGGATAAGAGGTAATTAAGATGAATGCGCTAAAATATCGTAGTAGTAATTATACCTATTTTTCTTTCACGACTTAAGGTATATACTAAGGACTAATAACAATAATCTAATAATTAAACTTAGACTAACAAAGTATAATAGCCTTAGTTATAGCATGCGCTAACCTCTTCCTCTAACTCGATGACTAGGGCTTTGCTTTACAGCTTTAACGCGAAGAGATCGAAGCTTAACGCGAGCTTTAATCCGGTAAATAGACTAAAGATTATCCTCCGGATTATATATTAGCATTTAATAACTTCAAGGCTAAGCTCGAGAAGGCGACTATTCTAGTTAAGGATCTGAAGTTCGCTTATAGTATTACTAAAGCTGTCGATTTTAATATTATAACTATCTAAGAATTAAGGATCAAGGAGATATAGTCTATTTAAGATCGAGACTTCGCCTAAGTTTAAATGAAGGCGAAAATCAGCTATCTTAGGATATTACTAATTTACTAGGGATGCCTCGTATTAGAGCGGAGTTAGCTAAATAGAACTATGTCCTATAAGCTACGGAAGCTTCGGCTTTTAGTATCAAGTCCTATAGTACTAATATAGGCCCCTCCGCCTATTATACTTACTATTAGAGAGTTATACTTAAGAAATTACCCTAGCTTAAAATCGAATGCATTATCTATAGATAATCCGTCTATCCTTATTTTATAGTACGTTTAATATATAGTAATATATATTATAAGATATACCTTAAGTCCTTCTTCTTATATATTATTAAGGACGAAAGCCTTTTCTTATTAAAATGTTACTGCTAACCGATTAATATCTCGATTATTAAAGTAGACTTCTTAGTTAAAGATTTAATAGCCTATTAACGTGCTAAGCTAGAGTTTACTAGTATAGATAAAGTTTACTACGCTAACCCGGAGTACGCCAAGTTTATTCTTATACCGTAGCGAACTCCGGATTATACTTGCTATAAGGCCTATAGTAATTAAACTTATATATACTACAAAGTACTAGCATATAATAGGGATTACCTAGTAGATAAAATAAGACAGAGCCTTATTAATTTCGCGGATAAGCAAGGCTAGAAACCCTGTTTTAGATACGGTGAAAAGGTATTTTAGTATAAGGGCTATAACTATATAACGTGAAAGATACCTACTACTACCCGTCGTATAAGTAAAACTAACCCAAATTATAGTTATAGATATAGCGCCGAGTTCTACTATAAATATAGTGTAAAGTGGAAGGAATACCTATATAGCGTCTAGGTACCGGAACTACTTAATTAAAGAGCTTAGTAGGTTATTAATAGAGAGGCTTTATAACCCTTAGAACCTACTATTTATTAATAGCGCGTGGTAGCTATAGTATAGGAGCTATAAATAAAACATGAGTACGAGTATAATAGTAAGTTTACTAAACTTGAAGGTTCGCGCCGCGGTAAGGTCTACGAGATATATAGTATAAGACATCGCAAGTATATCCTATCTTGTAAATGTTACTATATACTAGCTTGCGAAGACTATCGACGCTATAGACTATAGACCTTCGGGTCTGTTAATATCAAGGAAACGGCCCTATTAAATCAGGTATCCTCTAGACGAAGTATTCTCCGCGTGATCTCTTCATAGCATTAAGGCCCGTAATAGTACTATAAACGTTTACATAGCGGGTAAATTTAGGATCGATAATAGATATTTAAACCGAAGTCTCTAGGTATTAAGAGTCATGCGTTATTATAACGTTATAGGATGAAGTAGGCGTATTTCCAATCTTTTCTTTATAAAGCTACCTCTGATCCCCGAAATATACTATCTTAAATCTTAAGAGTATATTACATTTGAATGCTTCTACTCTCCTAGTTTCTAAGGGGGCTAATCTTAGGGTGGTTTTCCCGTCCACAACTACTTCATAAAAATGTCAAAGTGAAACACGTCATTCTACTTTCAGATTGGTAACCATAGCGACGAATCAGAAGGTGGTATAGGGTAAGGGATCGGCCAGCTGCCACCTAAGGCCGCCGCGCAACTTTAGTATCTTTTTATACTTCAAGGATGGCTCTCGGCTTAACCCTACAAATTAGAAGTCAAGTGAATAGTACTTATAACAATTATCTTATTTCGAAGTAGTTATACTAAAACATGGTAGGCTTTTATACGCTCCTCCTAATTTATTGTAGTAATACAGAAACGAAATAGGAGGTTTTATTAAAAACTACCCCAGATTTCTTTCCTCTTCCTTGAAAGTTACACGCCTAAGAGTTTAATAATAAACTTAATCCTTTAAAGGCTAGGCTAAGAGCTATTTTAGTCGGTCCTCCTTAGTTTCTAATAATTGATCTAAGAATTATTTACGAACCTTGTCCATTTTCTCTTTGAAAAGAGCGTAGTCTTCTAACGTTACCTATCTATACCAACCTCTGTTGACTATGCCGAGTGATTCTAAAATTAGGGTCATTAGCTCTAGTCCTTGTATCCATTTCACTTCCTCTGTTTCCTGAGCGAGAAAGTCTCCAGAAGTGAAATATAAAGGATAAGTTAGCTAACCTAGCGCTCGAACAGTAGGTAGCCCTTGCCACTCGCGCTGAACTTGCATAAGCTATCCCTTGACCAAAGGTTCCCTATCTTGTACTAGCAAACGTGATGATCTAGTATCCAAGGCCCTTTTGATGGCGCAAGGCGTGATAGACCTTCTTGTTCCTTTGGAGCGACAGTATCTCGTATGCTTTCTCAATACTCCCTCAGGGTTGCCTAGGTAGTGCGAGACGGGTAAGTCCGTCACCGAAGCCTCCGCTTCCGTTTGCTCGGGGAGCTATTTCAAAAATTGTTGCCCTGCTTCTTCAAATATACTACGCTTGTCAGAAAGTATATTATAATTGTGAAAGAGATATAGGAATTTACGGCGTAGCGATTTACTTAATGATCTTTTAAAAGGTTTACAAGGTTACACGAGATTTCCAACTTTCTTTATGCCCCCAGTTCGCTATTTGAAATAAATGCGACCCGCTAGTATATCTATATCCACTAGCCTACTTGATCTAACGAAATTCTGTAATATAAACCCCTATCTCTCTTAACTTAACTTGAACTTATAGCTCTTCTTTCCGCTTCTACTTAATATCCTCCTGAATCTTTCTAAGCCTTTCATTAGCCTCTGCTTTTATACGTCGACTAACTAGTTCTTTAAGCTATACTTCCTTATATCGGCGCTTAATTTCCTATAACCTTTCATCTCTAGCCTTTTATATAGCTAAGAGTTTAACTTCCTTTATAAGGGCGACTACCTCCTAGGCTACTAGATAATTCTCCTCTTTAATAGTAGCTATAGCGTTATCGCTAGAGTTCTAAACTAGTTCTTATAATACTCTATCAGCTTAAAGTTAATCCTAGATTAAGTTAGTAACACTTATATCGCGTTTATCTAATACCTTAGATACTTATATAGGCTCGTTAACAGACGTACTTGAATTTCTAGACACGTCTTAAGTTAGTAAGGTAGATAGTATCATTTTTAATATATTTAAATATTTAATTAGATCCTGCGTAGCCTAGTTATTCTATTATAGTCTTATTAACTTGAAGCTATTTATAACGGAGCGCGCTCTTCTTCTAATTAAGAAGGTTATAAGGATGTCTATAATTTACTAATAGGAGATAGTTAATTTTAATATTAAGCTACTTATAATTTAAAATATAGTACTTATAATTAGTTTAAAGATAATTTAGATATTATAACTATTATCCTAAGAAGGAAGACTGAAAAGCTCTTAGAATAGGGAGATAATTTCTAAGAATAACGCACGTATATTTATTTCATTAATAGTAATTCCTATCTTTTCAAGATATTACTAAAGAAATATCTAGTAGTCCTCTAGCTCTATGTTAGTAAAGATAACCTCCTCTAAAAACTAACTTGATAATCCTTGATTAACACTTACCTTTCCAAGAGCCTTTTCAAGTAACTCGATTATCTTCGGTCCTATCTATCCTAAATATCCAGCGACTAGGTTTATAGTAAAGTATTCATATATATCGGACGTTAAGAGGAAGCCTATATTATAAAAGACTTTACCTATCTTGTAAGTAATAGTAGTCTTACCCGTACCTAAAAATAAAGGTAAAGTTAGATAGAAACTATAATTTTCATATAAAAGTCATACTTATAAGGTAGACCTTTAAAGATAAAGTTAAAAGGGATATATTCTTAAGGATTAATACCTTTTATTCTTATACTAGATAAAGTCTATATAAACCCCTCTAACTTATTAGTAAGTTTATTATAACCTAGTATATCCTTAAATAGCGCTCTATAATTTACGCTTATATTCGTACTCTTATTAAAGTTTATATTAAAGTCTTAAGGCTTAAAGATAGTATTAGCGGATTAATTAGATAATAGCTTTATTAATTATTAGATTTAATATAAGGCTTTAATATAATTAATTATATTTTTTAATTCTCTTATATTATTAAAGTTAAGATAATATTAACCTTTAATAAGTATTAATATAGTAGTATCTTTCACTTCCTTTATAGCTTCTAAGTACTACTTTTTAAGTTTAAGCTCTAGAATCTCCCGCAACTAGTTATTATTAAAGTCCTTAAAGTTAAGGATATTATTAAGTATAAATTATTAAGAGAAGCCTAGATTTATATTTTAAAATATTTCTTCTAACTTTTCTTTATACTTTAGGAGTAGGATATATTAATCTTTACCTAATATACTCTAGACCTTAATAATTATTATATTAATAACGGCGGTCTTATATAGATTAGATATTATACTTATACTAGCGCTACCTAAGTATAGTATATAAGCTTTATTAATAATAAAGACTTTCCCTCTAAATACTTTCAAGATCGTCTTAGTATTCTTCTTAGATTCTCCTAAGACGCTTCCGATGAAATTAGCCGAATTTTTAATAATAATTAAAAATAATATATTAATTATTTTAAATAAAATAGAAAGTAAAGAGAACTATATTAAATAGATTATAATTAATTAATAAGTAATTATAAAGGTATAACATATTATCTAATACTTTAAGCGTGGGAAGTAAGGAGTATTAACCTTTACTATTTAAGAGGAGTCCTATATCTATTAATACTTAACCGTAGAGTTTCCCTATAGATATTTTCCCTATCCTAGGAGACCTAAGAAAGATATAATTTAGGCTTATATTAATTACCTCCTTCTCTTCTAATTCGCGTTAATAGTTAATATAAATATAGTTAAGGAAGCCTTATATAGTTTCCTTAATAGCCTTAAGCCTAGTTAAGCCTATAACTCTTTCTATATATTACTTTAAATGATTACTCTTAACGGCTCTAGGCTAATAAAGTCTTCCTTTTTAAAGAGGAAGTTATCCGGCCGGATACTAGTAACGCGTTCTTAGTAAAGCCGATTAGCTTACCGCTTCAAAATCCTCGCTAGGACGTTTTCAAGAGCGCGCGCGTTATTAAAGCCTTTATAGCCTCGCTCTTATCTAAAGTATTATATAGCTATACGTGTATATAGACTAGTAATACCTCTCCTAAATTTCATCTTTCTATTATATTTCTTCTAGATCCGCTAACTAAGTATCTAAAGGATTTCTACGTCTTTATAATTAGCGAATTAAAGGCGGTATAATATACGGCTATTAAAACCTTAATTATATTTAAAGAATTTCTCTATCTATTTATTATAACTAGTGAAAATGAAGATAATCTTCCTAACCTAATTCTTAATCTTTATAAATAAGAAATCAAGGACCGAAGTACCTTTATAATTATATTTAAGAGCAAGCTAATAAGCTTTATTAAAGAAGAATATATCCTTATTTATAATAATAAGCGTCTTTATATATTTTTTAGCCCTAGTAATCCTATTATTAATAAGACGAGATTCCAAGGTCTTAATAAATCTATTTCCTAATAATATACTTATAGAAGTCAGGAATTTTATATAGAGGCGAGTTATAATAGTTTTACCTGAAGTATTCATAATTAATAACCTGGTTAATATAATTAGATATTAAGTCTTACCTATCATAGGATTACTTAATAAGATGATCCTATATCTCTTATCCTTTATATTTATATTCTACCTTAAGGTAGTATCGGCCCTTACCTTAATCTTAAGTACTTATACTTTTACTTCTTTTAGATTAATCATCTTCCTAAGAGAGTTAATAGTACTATTTAAGGTATTATTTATATACTTCTACTAGTTCTATTCACTCTCTAATAGCGAGGGTGTATATTAATCTTAAGATCTAACCTCCTTAGACTCTTATATATCATTTATAATATTATTATCCGAAGTAATAGTCTCGCCTTAATAGGTTAGAGGCGAAGTCTAAGTACTTATAAGACCCTTTACGTTAATAGAGAAAATTAATAGATATTCCGCTAAGATCCTAATATCCGTTAAGTCTTACTTTTTTTACTTTAAAGATTATATTATTTCTTTTAATATTTAATTATTTATAATTATTTCTTTTAATATCTATATCTCTTTATTTAACCTAGTTAAATTAGCTATATATTCTCTTTATTTCTACTCTTACCTCTATTACCGTATAAACTCTTCTTATAGCGATTTCTCCTTGAAACGTCTCTTATTCTTATATAGACGGCATGAGGCCTATTTATTTATATAATATCTCTAGGATTAAATATAGCCTGCGGGGTATTTTAATTAAATTAAGTGATCGTACTCTATCTTTAAGTGATTGAATAACTGATAGTATTAATATAGGTAGATATATATATTATACTATAAGAAAACACTACTAAGGATCATCTTATTAGTATATAATATTAATAAGAAGTCTCGTAGAGCTTACTAAGGCTTATTATATCCGCTATCCGGACACTAGTTGAAATCCTTAGGACAGCGTAGAACGGATATACGGTCCTGGTATCACTTATATTTAATAGGGAACCTATCATAAATATACGAGCCGCCTTTAAGCAGGCTTATAAACTCTCTTTATAATTCTTTACCTTTACGGGCGTCTAGGAATATTATTATATTACCGATCAGGATGAGAGCATTTCATGCGCGGGAGAGTAGAACATTGAGACGTTGCGGAGACGACATGAACCCGATATTATGGTGGTCGTTACTTCGAGTTAATGACGCAACGACGATATCGCTCTCTTCTGCCTGGGCGACAATTGTGCTGATCTGGAACGTGGAAACTTGAAGAGTTCCACCTTCTACTAAAGACATTTACGGATCTATCTTAGAGTCGCTTTTTTCATCGTCACTGCGGGTATGAACCTTTGATAGGATGTCGTTGTAATCGTTCGTTGGTCAGCATCTATCGGAGATCCCGTAGTGGATGGAGGCTCTTTCCAAGCGGATGCTGTCCTTCCCCACCACTTCAAGTCCAAGTATTAGTCTCGTTAGTCGTGTCAGCTTTGCGCTTGGACTTTTCCTATAGCGAAAGCTTACACGCAGACCTTGAGGCTCACCAAGTCTCGCAACCCTCTGTGCTCTACAAGCTGATCTTAGAGCTGATGTACGGTGTCCTTGTATCGCTTATGCTTCTTCGTCACCCATCTGGATAGAAATTGAAAGAGAAGGGTATTTCTTTGATTGGGGGAGGACAAAACAATTCAACACAAGGTTAGCTTGTGCAAGCGTTTATATGAGTAATTGAATCAGCAACTGGCCGCTATCAAGAGTATCGAGGGAGAGGAGCGCTCCCTTGCTGGAGATGAGAAGGGCTGTATTGAGGGGATGGTGAGAGGGTTCAACTGGTATTAACAAACATGGGAGACGACCAAGGAGACGAAGGCAGCAGTGAAAGCGGTTCGTCATTCATCTAGTTCCACACGTTTGAACAACACGAGACGCTCATTGCTACACTGAGAAATCGACCAACTGATCAACTGCAGAAAGGTGGGGAGCGCTCTGTCGTAAGCTCCAGCAACCAAGCCGTGGAAGGTATCAGCAAGAGACGGGCGCCAGGATCATAGTGGCGGCGAAGAGAATAAAGGTAACACTGAATTGGGTTCGTCGGCTCCATACACAAGGTCGTCACAGAGGCTCATTTCAACAGATGACTCATCTGACGAGACACCACAACAGACGGAACAGCGACGACCCTCTCCGAAACGTCAGCGTGATGGAAGTCGTGCTCATGGAGTTCATGGACTTGAGCCGAGTCGACCATCTCCAGCATCCCCCTTTTCATCTTTACACTACTTCAGTCATAAAGCTCCATTACCACTAGGGACCACATCTGTTGGCATTTTGAGCTACATGCTGGAGAAAGACCGGGAAAAACACCCTTTGACCCTGCAAACTATTTCCAAGCTGGCAATTCCTACACACAACCTGTGAACCGGAGCTACATGCAAGGAGACAATTGGTCCTACAAAATCAAACACAGATTAGGTCAACCACAATTCAGAAACGCACCCTTCGGCTGTTCGACATCTACGCAGCAACAAATCTCGTCTTTCGCACATCAAGGGCAAGTGGGAGATCTTTCTCCATGCCACCAGCTCTTTCTCTTCGGCGTCAGCTCGTTCTCCATGCACCCAAAGAATGAGACTGGTTAAGCTTTGTTGCCATTGAAGACACAGTCCAACTCGGGCGTGAGATCTATCTCGACGGTGTAAGATGTAGATCAGCCTGGCTATGATGAATCTTACGTTTCTTCGCCTCTCCTTCCTGCGGAGAACCCTCTTCTTCGCCGAACGAGATAGATTATGTCAAACCCTTGCTCGGCAAGGGATTCACCTTCAAATGATGCGTTACTTTCCTGGCTTTCTTATTCCACGACCTGCTCTTAAACATTGACTGTATAGCGGAGGCCAGTAGGAAATACCCGGTGCCGCCGAGGCATCGGAAACGAATGCTCCGGATTACGAGCAGATGACCATCCGACCATCGATCCTAGAACTCGCTTTACACCCGCGCTTCTCTTCTGAATCTGAGCTCACTCATTCGCAAACGAGTATAATACCATGCGGGCATTCCCAATAGATACCATTCCGTCCCAACCTAAATCCTGACAAAACACCGTAAACAATCCGTACGTCGCCTTTAATGTATTTGGTAGGCCTAGCCTATGCCACCGCTGCGATCGATTTCGGAAGTGCGTATTGCCATAGTCTATCGGCCCACCAAGATCTCTCTCTCCACGATAGACTTTCTCCTCCTCGAACTCTCGGACCTGCTGGTTCAGCTTTGGTTTCACGGTCCCTATCTTTCCGGCGCTGACGACAGCGGCGGACGGCTTTGGCATTGCGCTTGCGTCTCTCGTTGGCGGCCTTCGATGCAGCTTGCACGTCAACAGATACCCGCAGGAGGCCGTTTTCCGTGGAGAGTGCCGTCTCTTGGTATCGGCTCTCAATAGCAAAGGCCATCTCTTCTGTTATCAATGCGGGACGAGATAATCGGACTGTATTTGAGAACGAGGACGGAGGCATGTTGATGCGACATTGGCAGAATGCTGCGTACTGGGGCTGTAGCTGTAGACCTCGCTGCCGTCCTTTGTATACAGCCGTCGCCATGCCTCCAAGACGTCGTATGCCTGCTGCTAAGCAGCCTGTTGCCCAGCAGCCTGCTATCCCTGTTCCAGAGCAATCCTCTCATCTTGATCCTAATCCTGACGCCCCAGCACCGGGGGGTCGCGGGATAGAAAGCGTACATCCAGCACAGAGCTTAGAGGCACGGACGCTGATCCTAAGCTCATCCCTTCTACCCCGGTTGCTAAGAGACTCAGTTCGGTATTGAGGACTCCAGTCTCTCTCAAATTGCGGCCACCAAAGCTTCCTCGAGACCAGTGCGACAGCCAAAGCATGCCTCCTCCCCTAAAACCCAGCCAGAACGTCCCCCGTGGATCTTTCAGTTCGGAGCTCAGTAGTAACTCGGGACGAAGGCCTGAATGGAAATATGAGGAATACAGTCCGAGGAGAGCTAAGGCGTGGACTGAGGAGGTGTTCGGTCCTAATCGGTGGATGGAGCATCAGCTTCTGCGTACAGAGCGTCGCTACCAGCTGGTAAAAAAGACGTTCATGATATCGGATAATGAGGATACTGAGGAGGAGGATGACGATCTAACGCTGTTTCCTGATTATAAGAGACCTATTCATAATCTAGCGCCTAGCTAACAGTTAGAACCGCCTACCTAGAAGCCTACTAAGAAACTTACTGAGAAGCCCACTCAGAAGCGTACCAGAAAGCCGCGGAAGCAGGCCACCGTCCCTCCTAACTCTCAAGTACAATCTGATAAGGTCGACGTGTCTGCGCCCCGTTCCTTATCAGGTAAATGTGAAGTCATACTGGGAGAAGGAGGCGAATGTTATCCACCAAGAGATCAAGTTCTATGAGCTCAACAGCGATAAAAGTATGTATATCCACGGAATCCATGCTGATGAGAAGAAGAGGGCCAATGAGTATGGTCTTCAGCGACTGCACGCTGCGTACTGTATCTCAGTTACAGCGGTCCCTTATCATAACAAGCTCTCAAAGAACAGTCGGAGTTCCACGTCTGCCCTGGATGTTCTTGAGTGGTGCTCAGTAGACACGCTGTTACTGTCATTTGTTCAGAATGGTTATAAAGGACTTACTGTTGACCTCATTTACCATTACGCCCGCTCCCCAACCGGTGTCATTGATTCTCCCCCTTCTACTCAAACTGCCAACAGGAGAGTCGCTACTACCGCGACCATTGGTAGTGTCGGTAATACTACTCTCACTCATCTTCTGGCTCGTGAGGACAGCAATGCGGAACATCCAGCTGAGGCAGAAAAAGGCGTTCCGACGGAAGTGGAAATGTAAAGAACCTCGCTGTCAGAACCGTCCGTACTACTGCTGGGTCGACGAGGGAGATATATACTGGCCGCTTGAAACAGGAGACGTCAATCTATGGTATGGAGCAATGTCAAGGGATACCAGTGGGAGGATGACAGATAAACGTCCACCACTGTCATTAACTAAGCGTTGGACACGTGAGAAATCGAAGGAAGAATAGAGGCAAAAGAGACGGGGCAAAGCAGAAGCAGTAGCTCTCCCATTCGGGCCACCTGTAGCTACACATACAGCCAATGGCTGTGGCCATGGATGTGGAGGGTCTGGATATGGACATGGATATGGGCATCAATCGCCTCGAAAGTAGGTAGAAAATGTCCGGACGTCTATACTAGAAGATGAGATTTTGCGACGAAGACGCTCCCTTCCACGCCCGTCTACTCGTCCTTCTGCTACACTAGTACCTGTAGCCGCCCGTGGCAGCAGCTTGGTAGAGGGCAGCCTCCCTGAATTTATCGAGTGGATGAAGGAGCTGAAGCCTAAGTATACCAAAGACTTCGATAACGCAAGGGATGTTCTGATCGATCGTGGCTACACCACGGATATTATACAACAATGGAAGGGGGACGATGATAAATGGGGTAAACTCCTACCAGGTAAGACCGGAATTAGGCTTCAATTGGCTCGACATGTAGGCAAATAGGGTCGCATATCTGAGCAAAGTTCAGCAAGTCATAGGAAACAGTCGGTGCTCTCGCTCAGGCCTTCCCCTCGTAAGATACGACTCTCTACGACCAGCGAGACTCCTGGGCCGTCTACTGCTACAGACGGTGGGGTAATCCCATCAATTGAGCATGAGCAGGAGGAGGAGGACGAGTATGAATACCAAGGGGACATGGATCTTGATGATGTGAACGCTACTCAGGAGTGAACGAGGTAGATAGCTAGGTTTAGACATATTAGAACGAGAGAAAAGCATGGTGTTTAGCCGTAAATAAGCCTTCAATCTCTGCTAATTATATGTCATCATCTAGAACCTCTATGCCCGACTTCCTGAAGAGATTTTTATTATGGCCATTGCCACCTTGTACCCGTACAGCCTTATCTAAGAATGCCCCGAAGTCCCCTGATTCAGCATATATCATTGCAAGCTCTTGATGTCTCCTAATCCATGCCTTCAGCACCGCAAAGGACGTCTCAATCGGGTTGAGGTCTGGGGAGTATGGTGGTAGTCGTTCAAGTTAGACTCCGGCCAGCTCACATATCGTCTGCAGCTCGCTGTTCCAGTGAATGCTTGCATTATCACAGATAATAACTGATCTAGGTCCTCCTCTTATGAACGGGGTAGTGAGAGGTGTAACATGATAGCGGACGAACTCATTGAAGATCGCGGCCGTAATGGAGCCTTGATAGATAATCCAGTCAAGATATCCATCAATTGTATATGCAGGTAGTATGCTCCATCCCTTTGATCTTTTCAGACTCTGACTGACAACAGCACTTATTCCAGAGGGTGCCCAACCGAACTTCCTATCACCTGAAGAGCTGTCAGTAAGGGGAGTAACATAGCTACAGTAAGCTTACCAGTACGTTCACAAGCAGCACTCTCATCTAAGAAGATAAGCTGATTAGACTGCTTAGACCTCTTGGACGACCGCAAGGCGTCTCACTGGATATATGGACGACACCGAACTCAATCCACTTCCCCCTCATACGTTGGATCGTCCTAAGACAGACATCATGGCCTGCACGGATCTCATCGTTGGTGAAACCAAGCTCTAGCTCGTGGTGAATGGCTGACAGAGGGAGCGATAGGGGCAGGCATGGCGACAGCGACAATGAGGTTCGGCTGCAAGACTAGGGCAAAACACCAAGATCTACGTGTATGGAACGATTTACAGCTTCAATTGGCCTTGCTACAGGAGTATATCGACTTTCCAACCCTCCGCGGACAGACCTAACGTTGCCCGCAGCGCGGCCCGCGGTCGCGCCAATGTTAACTAAATCGCGCGGTCACCTTCAGCGATCGTAATTCGATTGAACATTTCGAAGCCATAGCCTTCGAGACGAGAATAAGGTCCTTGCAGACAGAATTGAGAGTATCTCGTTGCCAACGCGAACCACAATCCGCTTGAGAGCACCGGAAGATTCCCCAGAAAGCGCTAAGAGCCCCTGATTCTGATGGAGCCTCGCTAACCCGAAGAGGATTAATGATCCGGGAGAAAGTCGGCTGAGTCAGTAACTATCATTCCGATCACTAATTTACTTTTAGGATCGCGGAGACAGCAAAGCCCAAATCATGTCATCGACAGCAAGACCACTTCCAAGCGCCGGCGTCGCTCAGAAAGCGTTTCCCGAAGGCTATGGATGATGACAGAATCCGTTCTTGTCAGAACTAGAGTCTTAGAGCAGTTGGACCAGGATTGCTTACAGAACGGACGTCCTGACTCTGTTTCCCTCCCCAAAGCGTCAATTTCCCCGGAAGAGGATGGCAACCGGTCACCATATAAGTTACTGGAAGCGGCTCTGACGCGCATTACAGTTCTGGAAAAGAGAAGGGATATATCTTACTGTTTTACTTTTAGAGCATCAACGGGAAACGGATGCATCATACGGGGATACGGGGGCGTTCTGTCGTCACAGCCACACTCTGTCCGTCATCTTAGAACAACAGCTACCCCTGAGCATCAGGCCGCTACTATCATTCTACAGAATGCAATAAGAGTTGGAAAATCCCATCTGGTCTCGTTCATCACGAGTTAAAAGTCCACGGTGAGGCATATAATTCAAGAATGGAAATTTTCACACCGATACTTAATGCTTGTACGTTTCTTGCTCTAATAATTCGTCCGATGCTCGCTAATCAGGTCGAAGGCACGAGAGTTGGAAATTGTGTAACGCAATCATCACAATCCAAATTGCGGTGTGGGACTTGCAGAAGCAGGATCGGCAGGCGGAGGAATAGTCTTTAGAATGACATCGTGCTATCCGATTCCGAAATTCACCATCATTTACAGACTCCCATCTACTGCCCACAGCTAGACTGGTCTAAATCAAATGATTTCAACGCCTTTGCCTCCTGTCTCTCGCGTAGACCCCCCGTCCTTAGAGCAAACAAGATCTGTTCCCCCTTTCAAGTAATATGCTGACCCCTTCGCCCATAGCACCTCCCGGCGTTCGTTGATGGACAGTACTATGTGGTATTGTTTGAAGCGCTCACTAGCTGCAACGCCGCCGAGGGGCCCCGTTTCAGAGTAATGGACTGCTTCCTACCACTGCCCTCGATCTACGCGCTGTGGAGCTTGAAGCCTTGACTGCACGGCCCAGCTTCCCCGGCCCAAATTTGGGAGTTTGAGGTTGGTAGCTTTATCCGAACCATATTTGGGAGTTTGAAAAGATATGGAAAATCTACTTCTCTCTTTACCAGATGTCTTCAATTATCTACTCGTTAGCAAAGCAATCCACGGTTCCATCCTGTCTACTCGGTTTTCAATACACCATTTGATAATGCGTCAAGTTATTTTTTCTTCTTACCTACTTCAGCTGGATACCAGCAACATCTTTGCCTGCTAGCCGTTGCCTCGTTCAATCTCAGCCCATGCGAGACTATGTCCAACAAACCCTACTAGAGTCTTCGCAACTATCTTCTTTCTCCCTGACCTTCCCCTTGAACCAGTCACGCAGTCGTGTACTCGTACCATCCACAAGTCCGCTCGCCTAGTAGCGGCGGGAGAAGCTACCAGTCAATCCACTGACCAAAATATGGCCTGTCTCAAATCCGCTCTGAATCCTTAGCCTTGAGTAGCTGCAGGAGATTTAGCGAGTTGAAAAAACGGTCAAGAGGATTGAGGGTCTCTTTTCATGTCGTCCAAGGCAGTGAAAACCTGCAGGCTAACGTGCTGGCTAAGGATGTTGGAACCGTGGATTTATATCCAAAAGGGCCCTGACACGATGGTAGACTAGAGTCTACGTCCTAACCCTTTCAGGGCTAGCATGACTGCAAGTCCTAGGTAGTACTTAGGAGTCTTTCATTTCCGCCTTTTGATTACATCTCGTGGGGCCCTATATGCGCCCCAATCCCTCGTCCTATACCTTACCATCTGATTCAAAGATTAGCAGATCACACTCATGTTCTTTACTTAGTAAGGTATCGACATCGCTTAAATCATGAGATTATCATGGACTCAGGCTGTGAAAAGGCCCCGATATCATTGGGCCGTTTGATGGAAAATCGCGACTTCAATCCAAACAATATGGCTGAGAAACTGATAGCTGATTGTTTGTCTTTCCGTCCTAACTCCCGTTGTACCCTTTCAGCGGAGGAAGCCTCGGGTAGTGATCACGTAATCAAAGTGATAGTGTTTGGGGATGGTATCAAATGGGTTGCCCGCCTCCCTTGTCCGGCCTATAAGGGGCATGGGCGCTTTGCATTCAACTGGAAGACGCGAGTCAGCAGTGAAGTAGCAACTCGCAATTTCATCCGGTAAGATCAGACTAAATATTGCAGACGTTATAGATTGATATTCGATAGGCAAAAAACAGACATACCAGTCCCTGAGGTTTATTCATTTGACGCAAGCAATGAGACGATTGGATAGCCCTTCGTCTTGATGGAATTCATGCCTGGAGAATCAGCTAAAGGAAGATTGGCAAGTGCTACTCCGGCACAGGACTCGTATTTCCTGAGACAAATGGTACAAATTCAGGTCAAGCTAGCCAACGTTCGAATGGGTATGATAGGCTCGATCGTTCAGTCTCCCGATGGCTTTGAAGTCGGCCCCGATGTCTAGACGGCTCAAGGTCCATTTGAGAAACCCTAACAATACTACTAAGCGGTGGCATCGGATCGCCATAAGTCCATGGATCTTTCAAGAAACACAGACTTAACCGCGGAGACCTTCCCGCCTTGTTCAGGCTATGCATAAATTCGGTCGCTGAATATACCAAGGATGGTCATAGGCTAGCCAACCGAGACTTAGGCCCACACAACCTTCTTGTGGACAAGAACTTTACTATAGTGGCATTGATCGATCTCGACTTCGTTTTGTTTACTCCACTACACGTAGTCGCCAGTCTTCTACACAAGACCTGGTCGGAGCTTGATCCCGGTTCTTCAGATCTCCAAGTAATGAAACGAGTCAAGGAGTTCCTCAGCGCTCTGGAAGCGGATCGACCAGACTTTCCAGACATCATTAGGAGTCACTTGGCAACTATTTGGGCCGAACTTGAAAGACTGGACCATGCATTCGATATTGGAGAGTCATTCCCAGTTGAGCTGTTTCGATTACTCATGGGGTTCGCTGTCCAGGGCGAGTCACTTGTTAAGGGAGAGAAAGGAAGGCCAAGCGGGTATAACAATAATCTCTTATACTAGCCAGGCTGCAAGTCTATTGACGCTCGTTGGGAGGTTAAGGAGACAAATAACATTTCCAGGAGCTCTAGCGCAATGCACCTGACTTTATCAAGGAATGTTCTGCATTATATCGGAGCAATAGGGGAGGGGAACAAAGACAGAGCCGTATCTACAAGGTTAACGGGCGTTCTCCTCTTCCTTTACACTATGGAGTAGGTGATCCTGATATGCGGGAACCAGCCCTACAGCTAGCCCGATTGAGTAGAGACCGAGGCTCACCCGAGGGGTCTTGGCGGACTTTTCCTCTTCAAAATCAACATGATAGCTTCTGATCCGCCATGTGAGTATTTCATGCACGACCGAATTGGTATATCCAGGTTTCAGCGAGATTTGGGTAGTGCTAAGATCATTTGAGCCTACGCGACTGACGGTAGCCAGCGCATGGGGCCGGAATCGTGGATGGCCGAAAGCAGGACTTCGTGAATACGGACCCGGCCGTGATCCTTCAAACTGGACCAAGAATGGTAATAACGTCTCAGCTCTCCCTACATATCCTCGTGTCCTTGTGTTCTAACCTCTTTGCACCCTCCTGGCGCTCTCGCACGTACATTGCAGTATCAACGAATGTCCACGAAGTTGCACTTGACCTTCGCTCAAAGATCGGAAGCAGTAATATAGCCACTGAGCTATTAAACTTGTGCGGACTCGTTCAAAGCGGTCGTTACAACTATGAACACTATCACGCGCTGTCGTCAAACAAGTCTCCGATGTCGACATCTGGAACGCCGCCTTCGACCTCATAACCATAGGCTCCCCGAAACACCCCTCCTACAAGTATCCCTGTCTCCTTCGATGGCACTCCTATCACGCATTCGTCCGCCTCCCAGCAAGGCGGGGAGCAAACTCAGAAATTGGTGGAAGGAAGGATCTTCGAAGAGATAAGGGAATGCACTTCTCCACATATTTTGAGGGAAAGGACTGGTCGGAGCAGACCAAGGAAATCTATCGAACCATGCAAGATCAACACGCTGGCGGCAGGTGGACTGAATTTCCTGACCCGCCTGTGCAGAATGCTGTTCTTGAATGGTTGTTCCGCTTTCCGACGCTCCAGGTGTCTAAAGACCTCACTAGTGCTGAAGCCCGACGCCAACTTGATATCTTCATCAAACGGAAAAGCAACGTATCCGGAACGGAACGGAACGCAACTAGAAAGACGTTCAAGTCAGTAGCGAGCACAAGACATTAAACAGCACAGACTTCAAACTGCCCAGCCGACCCGCCGCTTCGTTCACGGATTTTTCCTTTACGGGACTACAATGGAGTTGTGGGTCTCCGATCGCTCTGGTCCCTGCAGCTCAGGCGAGTTTGATATCCCTAGGGGAACCGGAGCAGTTCATCCGAACCGTTGCGGGGTACACCATGATGAGCGACGAAGAGTTAGGCCTGGACAAATTCGTGGAGCGGGACGGGGAAGATCGATTCATAACCGTCATGGAGGACGTAACTGGGAAGGAGAGAAGGTTATAGCTGGAGTCAGATCTTATTGCCTATCAACGGGCGATTGTGTACCGCGGCACATCTTACTTTCGTGCCAGCATTCCTAATGCTTTTCATGCCAAGACCGGGCTCGGGGCTACCCCTTTCTAAGCTAGGTCTCCCGCTAGGATAAGTCCGCGTATCCTGCACATCCTAGGTGCGCTTTTGAGGGTGGATCGATGCCTTTGAGTACCTTGTACAAGAGATAGAAGTTCGAACCGAATTCTACATTCCTTCTCTCGTTTATACATACAGCCTGGCCTAGGGGCCTGTATCGAACACTATGGCAGTCCCCGGGGCAGCCAGCGGAGAGGCCACCATGAATGGAGGCAACCCCCAACGTCCTGTCAGAAACCGCCGAGCTACGGAAAAGGGCAAAACCACAGCTGCAGATAGTGACTCTGACAGCCTGGAAGCGCCATCAACACCAAAGAAAGCTAAAGCGCGCGGCCGGCCGGCCAAGAACAGCGAGTATAGTACCGATTTACTCCACAAGCTGATTGAGATGATGGAAGATCTTAAAGAAGAAATAAGACAGCAAAAGGAAGAAATGAAACAGCAGAAGGACGAAAGCACGCGCCAAATTGAAGAGCTAAGGGCAGAGATAGCAGCAATGCGTCAAGAGCAAGTGGTTAACGTGCGAATTCCCACCGAGACATCCCCAACGTATGCCAACGTCGCCCGCATACCACCAACCAGTCATCCCAGTAACCTACCATCGAATTCGACGATAGTGACTGCATCATCAAACATTACTGAGACTCTATACTGCACAATTGATACCTCGAGGGTAGACGAAAAAGAGACGGAGAAGATAAACCCTGGGAGCGTCAGAGAGGTAATCGAGAAGAAAATGCGCGGCACGGCCGAAACAAGCACGTGGAGATGCGCAGCAGTTACCAAGGATATGAAGAACCCAGCAAGGATCAGAGTGGCCTGCAGGAATGAAAGTGAACTCCAGAAGGTAAAAGAGGCGGCGGAAAGGGTACTAATAACAGGAGCACGCGTCCTTAGGGACCAACTCTACCAGATTAAGGTAGACAATGCAAACAGAACGGAAGTGCTGGAAAAAGATGGGTCCATTCGTGCAGACGCGGTCGAGAAGCTGGGAAAGGAGAACAACGTCAAAATTGCAAAGATAGCATGGATCAGCGACAAGGACAATGGCAAGGCGTATGGATCAATGATCGTTTATGTCACTAGAAGCAGTGAAGTAGTACGGCTCCTTCAGGGCCAGTACTTTGATCTTGCGGGAGAATTGGCATTTACCCGACCATGCAAACCTAGAATAGGTCCAGTCCAATGCTACAACTGTCAAAACATGGGTCATAAAGCATTTGCATGCAGAAATCCCCAAGTATGCGGTAAATGTGCAAAGGAGGGGCATCACCACAGTAGTTGTCAGGAAGCAATCCCTCTATGTGTACCATGTGGAGGCCCCCATGAGTCGTATAGCAAGAACTGCCGGGTTACTCACCCTCTTCATCATGACTAACACACTACAGGTATTTCAACTAAATGTGGGGAAAAGAGACATGGTACAGCAGAGCGTAATGAACGACGAGCAACTGAAGAAATTCAGTGTCATAGCGATACAGGAACCGCATGCATGGAAGTCGAAGGGCATAGTAGCGGTGACACCATTAAGCCATACCCACTGGACAAAGGTTCTACCAACAAAACAGCAAGGCAAAGGATGGGCGATAAGAAGCATGCTATGGATACGCCGGGACCTAGAGTTTGAACAGACCCCAGTGGAGTCATCGGATATCACAGCAGGGCTGCTTCACCTGCCGACAAAAACAATTCTGGTAGGCTCGGTGTATGTGCCAGGGGTAGAAACAAGTGCGCTTGAAAGATCGATGCGGTTGCTCCAACGACTAGTCAGAGATGCAAAAGCGAAGGCAAACACCCAGCTGGAAATACTACTAACAGGGGACTTTAATCGCCATGACCAGCTATGGGGAGGAGACGAGATAGCGGCCAGACAAGGAGAAGCGGAGCCGATTATTGATCTGATGAACGATTTAGCGCTCCAAAGCCTGCTGTTAAGAGGCACCATAACTTGGCAGGGCGGAGACCATGAATCAACAATTGACCTAGTTCTAGCATCTGAATATCTGACGGAAAGGGTCACCAAGTGCAAAATTCACGAAACCGAGCATGGGTCAGATCACAGGGTAATAGAGACCGCCTTTGACATAGAAGCCCCGGAACAGGAACGAATGCCAAGACTACTCTTCAAGAATGCCCCATGGAAGGCTATAAAAGAGAGGGTAGCGGCTAGACTCCAGCATGCACCATGGGAAATAGGGGTCCAGCAGCAAACGGATCAACTGATGAAAGCAGTGCAAGAGGCTGTAGAGGAGCTTACTCCTAAAGCGAAACCATCACCCTATGCTAAAAGATGGTGGTCTGAAGACCTAACTCAGCTGCGACAGGTATACACCCACTAGAGAAACAAAGGGAGAGGGCAACGCCGGGCCGGAGGGTCTGACCCCGAAGTTAGGAGAAGGGCTCGAGAAGCCACCAAAAAATACCACACGGCTATACGGAAACGGAAAAAGGCCCATTAGGAGGACTTCCTAGCGGACACCACAAATATCTAGGAGGTAGCAAAGTATCTGAAACCGGCTAACGCAGGAACCGGGGACAAGATCCCACCTTTACAAAGACTAGATGGCTCAGTAACTTAGAACAGAACGGAGCAAATGGACGACTTGCTGACAACGTTTTTCCAACCACTACCTGCAGAAATAGAAGGTGAAGGGGAACGGCCACAACGACTGGCGGTCTCGATGCCACCATTGAATATGGAGGAGGTCGAGAGGAAAGTCATGGAAGCCAAAGAATGGAAAGCACCGGGAGAAGATGGACTGCCAGCAGCCGTGTGGCAGCATATCTGGCCAGCAGTGAAGGAGAGAGTGCGATGGCTCTTTCAATCGTCCCTAGACACTGGCTATTTACCTAGTCAATGGAAGATAGCAAAGATCATACCTTTAAAGAAGCCCTAGAAAGACGATTACACCGTACCGAAAGCCTGGAGACCGATCTCGCTGCTATCAACACTAGGAAAGGTGCTAGAAGCGGTAGTAGCCGAGCGGATATCTCACGCAGTAGAAACATGGGGATTGCTACCTACAAATCATTTGGGTGCAAGGAAAAGGCGGTCAGCCGAACATGCATTGCTGCTTCTACAAGAGAGTATATACAACGCGTGGAGAGAGAAAAAGGTGCTTAGTCTAATTAGTTTCGATGTGAAAGGGCCATATAACGGGGTATGCAAAGACAGACTAATACAAAGGCTAAAAGCAAGAGGCATACCATGGGTACTAACAACATGGATTGATGCATTCTGCTCGGAGCGGTCAGCAACGATCCTCGTAAATGGCCAATCGTCGCAACGTCAACCACTGATACAAGCGGGACTCCCGCAGGGATCACCACTCTCGCCAATTCTATTTCTTTTCTTGAATGCTGACCTAGTCCAAAACAAAATTAATAAAAAGGGAGGGGCCGTGGCCTTTATAGACGATTATACAGCCTGGGTGGTGGGACTATCGGCAGCATCCAACAGGGAACGGATTCAGAAGGTCATCGATAAGGCGCTCGCCTGGGAGAAACGGAGCGGTGCCACCTTCGAAGGAAGTAAAACGGTAATTCAGCATTTTACGAGAGACAGCAGGCGAACGGATACCTTACCATTCCGCATCAAAGGCCAAGAAGTGGTGCCAAAAGAGGAAGTTAAGGTGTTAGGAGTGGTACTCGATTCAGGTCTCCGATACAAGAAGCACATTGCAAATGCAGCCACTAGGGGACTCCGCCCTGCAATGGCACTGAAACGCCTGAGGCTGTTATCACCGTCAATATCAAGACGGTTGTTCGGGGCGACGGTAGCCCCAGTCATAGATTATGCGTCAAGTGTCTGGACACATGCATGCAGGACAGGAGATATAGCAGCCTTGAATAGAGTGCAGAAAGTAGGAGCGCAAGCATTTACAGGAATGTTTCGAACTGTCGCAGCGGCAGTAGGGGAGGCAGAAGCCTCGCTACGCACAACCTTGGAAAGACACTCCGAAAGAGCCCTGAAGCTATGGATAAATATGCAGACCCTACCAGATACACACCCGCTAAGGAAACACCAAGGAATAGCCTTACGACGATTCATGTCCCCCATGCAAAGAATAGCAACAAAATGGAAACACATCAACACGGACAGAATGGAGACAATCCAGGCGTATACGATGGCGCCATGGGAATCAAGGATAGCCATAGTCTGTATCGAAGATAGGGGAAAGGCGGCGGAAGTAGCAGAGGCGGCCCAGGGTCTTAGGATAGCCACGAGCGCCTCGGCTAGACATGGGATAATAGGAGTGGGAATAGCAATACGTGACACGGAAGGAGAAACACCGCAGGAAGACATAGCAAAATACGCAGTCACCCTATGACCGAGGACCGAACAGAACCCATATATAGCCGAGTTGGAAGCGATAGCCATGGCTTTTAAGCGGTTGCCATGGACAAATAACAGACTGATCTTCCTACAGACGAGCAATCGGGGAGCCCTCCAGGCTTTGCATCGACCAAGACAGCAGTCAGGGCAGGCTAGCATCAGAGAGATCTATGAGGCCGTATGGCGGGAAATTGAGCGAGGAAACCACGTCTTGGGAGCCTGGGCGCCAGCGCAGGACTTCCAACAAGGGCGGATAGCAAAGGAAAAGGCAAGAAGAGCCACCAAACAAGGGAAACGGGCGGCCAAACCGTTTCCGCAAGCCAAAACAACCACCCTTAATCGAGCAAAGAAGGAGATACAAGTACGGCGAGAAATCCCACCGGGGGTAGGGAGATACTCGAGGGAGATAGATACCGCCCTTCCGGGCGGGCATACAAAGACGCTGTATGACAGGTTAAACCGAGCGGAAGCGTCAATTCTAGCGCGGCTAAGAACAGGCATGATTGGATTAAATGGCTATTTACACCAAATAGGAATGGCGGAATCGGAGCTGTGCGACTGTGGTGCAGCCAAAGAGACAGTACAGCACTTTCTATTCAGATGCACTAGATGGAGGGACCAGAGAAACATACTAACGCAGCAGACGGAAACAAGAAGAGGTAATCTATCGTTCTTCCTAGGAGGAAAGGCAACATCAGACCCAGAAAAATGGCAGCCAAATATGGAAGCGGTCCGGGCAACGATCCAATATATTATGGTAACAGGAAGATTTGCAATTGACTCAGAGCAGCCCCTAGACGTGCTACCACTCCAGACCTAACCTACTAACCCACTCACCTGCTAACCCACTCCCCTCCCCCCCCATACACCTCGTGCCTTGCGGGTCTCGCTTCGGCTGCTGAAGATAGGACGTCGAACACTTGGAGAATCGCCTTCAAGCTCACCCACCAATACTGCACGAGACCCCGAGTAATAAGAAGAAGGTTCGGCAGCAGAATGCAGTGGAGAGAAGGATCTGTATGGGCTTTGTGGAGTTTATGGCATGAGCGAGTGAACCAAATCCTGTAATATAGAACTAGAGCCCTTTGGGTTTAGGCCCCCAGGCGGAATGAACTACTACTACTACTACTATTACCTTTACTACCTATCTACACTATGTCGTCGCCTACATACTATACCCAAGAGACCTATTTCCATATCCCTCAAACCTCACGTGTTAAGACCCTAGTATTCGACGCCGGCTAGTCATAGCGACAGATTGACTCCTATACCACTAGAACTAGGGCTCGTATCCCTAGATCTACGGCTTGGAGACTCGCCTACGGCTCCTCGTCTCGTCGTCTTGTCAACGATCTAAATCGTAAAGAAACCCGGGGTTCTAAGAGAGGAATGAGTCGGGAGGATGTTAGTCGATGTGATGATCTACTCGAAAAAGCTGGATTTGAGGGGAAGTCTTTGACGTGGAATATGCTTGCATATGAGGCGAATATTAGTGTCTCTAAGTCAACAATTCAACGAGAGATGCACCAGCTTGATTGGTGGAGATGTATCGCCTGTCGACGGGGCTGGATCAGTCCTACACAGGCAAAGAGACGAGTTGACTGGGCGGAAAATGCTCTATTTCTACGGCTAGAGCCTAAGGACTAGGATAATGTCCGATTTAGCGATGAGATGCATACCGGATTTGGACCACAAGGCCGAGTTTATATTATACGAAAACCAGGTACACGCTACTGTTCTAGCTGTATTCAGCATGTCGCCCCCGAACTAAAAGAGGAGTCTGACGCAAAGCGAAAGCATGTATGGGCTGTAGTTGGCTACGAATTCAAATCAGATCTAGTGTTCTATGATCTTCCTGGTAATCGGAATGGAAAAATGAGCCATCAGGTCTACCGCGATGTAATCCTTGAGCCGGTAGTAAAGGGCTGGATCAACGACGTTAAAGCAGGTCGATGTAAGCCATTTACACTAGAAGAAGACGGTGATTCTAGCCACGGTACTGGAAGAAATAATATCGTCCGAACCTGGAAGAAGGACCATTTACTAGACTCCTATTTCAACGTGTCAGGAAGCCTAGACCTGGCCCCAATTGAAAATTGCTGGCAAGGCCTAAAGCAGTGGATTAAGTCTGTTCCACATTAGGACGATGAGACTACAGAACACCTATCAGTTGAGGGGTGGGAGGAGCATGTTCCACAGCGATTTATCAACGAAAAATGTCGTAGTATGCCCTAGCGGTTACGAGAACTTATTGAATTAGAAGGCTAAATGGTAGGCTACTAGGTAGAATAGTAGGGAATTACACACAAAGTTAGGCGGGGTTATCCAGGCCCGATGTATCTTAGGTGTCCCATTTTTTCTGACAACCGCGTGCTAGCGTAGATATGCTATGACCCGAAGCCCTAACCCTAGCGCTAAGCCTATCTAACGAGTAAGGCCTACTAAGGCGAGCTCGTTTCGTGATAGGTATTATAAGATAGCTCGTGGTATTGTATTATATAATATGCCTAACTAGCTCGAAGTATAGCTTACTTTCTAGAAACATCTATCGACGGTCTCGTGCTAAGGCTATTTTAGGCAACCGGGCGTGCCCCGCTTTTTATCGCTGCCAGCTTTCTCTCGTACCCTTTCCTTAGGTAGCCTCTTCCATTAGCGTGTAGAGCCTGCCTAGCCTATGCCCCACTTCGTCCCATCCTTAGGCTAGTAAGGCAAGAGAAGAATTACACGGAAGTCGGTTGGCAAGGGCTATGCTACTATGACTGTGTCCATTTGAAGGATATACTACCATTCGTGAAGCGAGATGGCCGACGTGAATCGCATTGGCTTTACTGAGCTGGTCGGTAGCGAGCGTGCGGGAAGAGATCCGCGGGAAAGCGGGAGGTTGAAGTAGGGAGGGCTTGGAAGCGTTGGGACAAACTGCTGCTGACTCACGACAGTATTATCTTCGTCCACGGCCTACGAGGACATCCGTGCGAGACATGGACGAGCAGTCAGCAGGCAAAAGGCGATGAAGGCGCAGTCGGCGTGTCAGGGCGGCGTCAGTACTTGAAGTCAATCTTCAAGTCCTCATCTCCCAATCCCGAAAGCCATAGCGCGCAAAACGGCACGAGCACACGACAACAACAAGTCTTTTGGCCGCAAGATTACCTGGCTGAGGATATTGCTCAGGCAAGAGTGTGGACATACGGATATAATGCAGACGTGATTGGAGGCCTCTTCCGCGCAAGCGGCAAAGACAGCGTGTCCCAGCACGGTCGGAACCTTACGGTGCGACTGGAACGCGAGGTGGATAATGAGGCAATTATTACACTGCTCAAGGGTCAGGAGCCTCACGCTGATGGGATACCTAGGATCCGATCATGTTTGTGGCGCATAGTCTCGGCGGCCTCCTCGTCAAGGACGTATGATTATGGCGATGACTTCCCTGTCGACGACAGCAAGCGCTGACTCTTGATCCCAGGCCATCCGGAGATCTGAAGCGAGTCGCCAGCGAACGAGACTTATCGTCTTCCTGGGAACACCACATCGGGGTAGCGAAGTGGCGAGCTGGGGAAAAATCGCATCGAACTTGGCTTGCCTGGCGCTGCAGGACTCGCACAAGAAGATCGTTAAGACCCTTGAAGTGGACAGTGAGGTGCTTGATAATATACACGAAGAATTCGTGCTTGCGATCTCTCAATGCAATATTCGCGTACATTCTTTCCAGGAGGGTCAGGGAATCTCCGGGGTGAAAGGGCTACACGGGAAGGTGTGCTAGTAATCCCCCGATCATTTGATAAGTTGTCTCGCTAATCATTATCGACTACGCTAGGTCGTGAATGATTTCTCCTCGAAGCTCGATCTGCCGACGCTGGAGCGGGTAGAAAGTATTAATGCCAATCACATGCAAATGGCTCGATGCCGGAATCGATCGGATGAAAGCTATCGCGCCATCGCTGGTGTGTTGAAGCAGTTCCTTAAGAATATAGACCCGAAGACGGGTCTGCCCATCAGACCATCCATGCCAGCGCAGCCAGGGAAACCACCGAGCGCACAGCAGGAACCTGATCCACGTTAGTGTTTGCTTGTTCCTGTGATGCTTTGGTGCCCACCCGCCGCTAACCGATCGAAGCTCGCACCTCGACCGTGTACTGCAACATTCCACCGCGGAACCGGCGTTTCGTGGGCCGGACAGAGAAGCTGAAGGAGCTGGAAGAAAGATTGGTCGCCAGCAATGACTGCCAGAAGCTCGCCTTGGTGGGCCTGGGCGGAGTGGGCAAGACACAGGTGGCACTACAGCTGGCATACACTATCAAAGAATGTTGGCCTGACTGCTCGATCTTCTGGGTGCCGGCCGTGAGCAGCGAAAGCTTCGAGCAAGCTTACCGGAAGATTGTGAGTGATTGCTCGATCGCGCTCAGTCCGACGGAGGAGGACCCCAAGGAGTCAGTCCGGCGGTACCTGAGCGGCAAGACGGCTGGCAAGTGGCTCCTGGTCATTGACAACGCAGACGACGAAGAGATTCTGTTCGGGAGGCCTGAGGATTACCGAGGGATGGCGGACTATCTGCCGGAAAGTGAAAATGGACTGACCTTGTTTACAACCCGGCACAGACAGATCGCGGTATCACTGGCCGGCAAGGAGGTGGTTGACCTCCAAAACATGACGGCTGAGGAAGCAGAAGCCTTCCTGAGGAAATCGCTGACCCGGGAGGACTTGCTGCAGGACGAAGCAGCCACGGCTCAGTTGCTGACCGAGCTAACGCACTTACCGTTGGCAATCGCGCAGACGGCGGCATACCTCAACGCGATGCAGATCTCGCTTCGAGAGTATCTATCTCTTCTGAAGCATGCGGAGGAAGATGCCATCAGCCTACTGAGTCGAGAGTTCCGCGATGAGACACGGTATAAAGGCTCGGAACATGCGAAGAACGCTGTTGCGACAACCTGGCTGGTCTCGTTCAATCACATTCGTCGGTCGGACCCGGTTGCAGCAGACCTGTTGTCGTTCATGTCATGTATCGAGCACAAAGCGATCCTACAACGGATGCTGCCTAGGGTGGAGCCGGCAGAGCGAATGGTGCACGCCTTGGGGACCCTCCGTGCATATGCTTTTGTGATCCGACAGGAGAATAGCGAGCGTTACGATATGCACCGGCTGGTCCACTTGGCAAGCAAGGTCTGGTTGAGGGAACAGGGGACCACCAAGGACTTGAATGAAAAGATCACCGCCCACCTCGCAGAGATCTTCCCTTCCAATGACTACCCCAATCGGTTCATTTGGCGAGAATACTTCCCTCATGCTCTGCGATTGCTCGGAAACACCAAAGGCCTGGATATGGAGGCACGGTACGAGTTATGTATGGGGGTCGGAAGATGTCTCCAGATGGATGGACGGATTAAAGAAGCGGTGGGCTGGCTGTCGGAGTGCTGCTTATGGCGGCAAAGCCACTTCCCGGAAGATCATCCCTCTCGACTGGCATCGCAGCACGCGCTCGCAGGGGCATATCAAGCAAATGGACAGGTTAATAAGGCAGTCGAGCTTCTGGAGCACGTCGTGGCAGTACGGATAGAAGTACTAGCGGAAGATCATCCCTCTCGACTGGCATCGCAGCACGCGCTCGCAGGGGCATATAAAGCAAATGGACAGGTTAGTAAGGCAGTCGAGCTTCTAGAGCACGTCGTGGCAGTAGGGAC
>JAABUK010001840.1_pt1 | contig 39626 bp, 38 predicted proteins | sample 5559141 | NCBI WGS metagenome assembly JAABUK01 (sample SAMN10711869, study PRJNA513367) | rock metagenome | isolation source: Antarctica rocks | place: Antarctica: Victoria Land, Pudding Butte nord | collected 2016-01-03 | reverse complement strand
CTCGGCGGCGTTCCGGACTTCGATGAGGCGAGGGTACATGGCAACCTCCGTGGAGAAGGCACGACTTCAAGACCGCCAAGGTAGCCGAGACTACCCGGTCGGACCAGAATCAATTACCGCACCCCCGGGCCGGAACAGGTCGAGGAGGAGCGACCCGATCGTCAACAACACCACGAACCACGCATCACCCCCGGAACACCCATCCCGCAAAATACCAATCTTCGGCACGATATTTCCCTGCCTGTGTACTTTACCAATCCGTTTTGGTAAGCCAGATGGACCGCCCGCGACGGCCGGGCGGTCCAGGGATCCCGATGATCCGACAGACGACCTCCGGGGAGCACGCGACATGAATTCATCAACAACCGGGCGAAGAATCGGCCGGGGCCTGGCGATCGGCCTGGCCCTGGCGGGCCTGACGGCGGAGGCCCAGGCGGGCCATCATCGCTGCCGGCACTCGGCCCCCGTGGCCTCCTGCGGCGGTTGCGGCGGATCCGCCGACAGCGGCGGCCAGGGCGGCTATGCCACTCCGGGGATGGCCGGAAGTGACTCCGGGTCGATGGTGGGCCAGCAACAGGAGACGACCTACGAGACGGTAAACGAGACCGTCTACGACCAGGTCCCCACCACCCAGATGCAGACCCGCTACCGGACCGAGTACCGGACCGAGCAGGTCCCCACCACCCGGACCGTCTACGACCAGGTCCCCACCACCCAGATGCAGACCAAATATCGGACCGAGTACCGGACCGAGCAGGTCCCCACCACCCGGACCGTCTACGACCAGGTCCCCACCACCCAGATGCAGACCAAATATCGGACCGAGTATCGGACCGAGCAGGTCCCCACCACCCGGACTGTCTTCGATCAGGTCCCCACCACCCAGATGCAGACCAGATATCGGACCGAGTATCGGTCGGAGAATTACACGACCTACCGGGCCGTCTCCGAGACCGTCCAGGTCCCCCGGACCGTCACCGAGATGAAGTCGGTCTCCCGGACGGTCAATCAGCCGCGCTATTCCACCGTGATGAAGCCGGTGACGACGACCACGATGGTCAGCCAGCCCTACACCGTCAACCAGCCGGTGACCACCACCCGCCAGGTGACCGATTACGGCAACGCGACCGCGGCCAGCGGCCAGGCGACGTCCAGCGGCCAGGCCGGGGCCCCGGGCGGCTTGCAGGGCTCGGCACCCCAGCCGACCGTCCGCGACGTCACGGAGACGAAATACGTCCCCTCGACGGCGTATCGCCAGGTCCCCGTCCAGTCCGTCAACTACGTCCCCGAGCAGAAGGTCGAGATGGTCCCGACCACGATCACCGACCTCGTCCCCCAGCAGCGGACCGAGATGGTCCCGACCACGACCACGAAGATGGTGCCCGAGACGGCGACCCGCCAAGTCCCGGTCACGGTCCCCGAGCAGGTCTCCGTCACGGTGATGACCACCCAGGCGCGCCAGGTCAACGAGACCACCACCCGCCAGGTCCCGAGCACCGTCGCCGAGCAGGTCTCCGTCACGGTGATGACCACCCAGGCGCGCCAGGTCAACGAGACCACCACCCGCCAGGTCCCGAGCACCGTCGCCGAGCAGGTGCCGGTCACCGTGATGACCACCCAGGCGCGCCAGGTCAACGAGACCACCACCCGCCAGGTGCCGGTCACGGTACCCGAGCAGGTGCCGGTGACCGTGATGACCACCGTCCCCCGCCAGGTCTCCCGTCAGGTCCCGGTGACCCGGAACGTGATGGCCCCCTCGGCCACCAATGCACCGACTTCGTCCGCCCCGGGCTCGTATGCGCCCGGGAGTTCGGGGAGCATGCCGGGCTCCTCGACCTCGGGCCCGGGATCCTCACCCCAGGGCTAATGGCCCCTCGGCCCGTCGCGGATCCTTCCGGCCCCCGGGCGATCCCGGGGGCCGCTCTCGTCGACGCCGGCCTTTCGAAATGAGGAGGCCCGGCCCTCGCGTCGAGGGCCGGGCTCCGGGCCAACCGGCGGTCGGCCGGTCAGGGTTGCGGGAACGTGGCGGCCGGGCCGCCGCAGCGCCGGAGGTGGTCCTTGTCGATGAACACCACCTCGACGCGGGCCTTGTTGTGGTTGAACGGGATCGGATAGTCCGACCAGTACTGCTCGTCGAAGTAGACCGAGCACTTGTAATGGCAGTGGACCAGCTGACAGGGGCCGGCCAGCGGGTAGACTTTGCAGGGATCGACCTTCTCGCCGATCTTCTCGATCAGGATCCGGACATTGTTCTGCTTGGTCTCGTAGAAGACCGGCGAGCCGGTCTTGAACTTGGGGACCTTGTCCCAGACCTCGGCCTCGCTGGGCGGGTCGAGGCAGCTCGCCGGGGCGAACTCGCCGGGGATCGGGTCGAGGATCGGGACCTTAAGCTCGTCCTCCCGTGCCATGTCCCGTTCCAGGCGGGCCTGCTGCGACGGGAGGATCGGGAAGGCGAACGACCAGCCGGTCGGGTGCAGCGGGGAAATGCTCCGGAAGACATAATCCAGGCCGCATCCCACGAAATTCGTGGAGAAGAAGGCCATCAAGGCACCCGTCAACAGGCCGCGAACCCAGCGCGGGGTGATCGGGCCCTGGTGCCGCGCGGATCGGGACATGAGAACTCCCCCTCCTAGGGTACGTGCGCTATCGGGCCGGGGGAATCCCACCCACCGGCATCGGCGACGGAACCGGCTCCAGCCCGGCGAATCCGGGGCGATCTCTCGCCCCGATCCCGCTCGTCCGCGGTTCTCGGTCAGGTGCTGTTGTTATCGAACGGGACGCGGGCCGGGTGTGAGGAATTCCCCGGATCGGACGGCAAATTCCCCTTGCCTCCCGGCGGCCGGGCGATCGACCCGGACCGGGCGGGCGAGTCGTCGTCGCGGGAATGGCCCTGGATCCCGACGGTCCCGCCGAGTCGGGCGGGCCGGGACTCCCGTCACATCGGCCTCGCCATCGATGATATAATCCCGTCGACCGGAGCCCTGGAACCGGGGAGGAGAACGACGGATGAGCGTTGCCGATGCCATGCCGCCCGAGGTCGCCCCGCCGTCGGCCGTCTGCGACAGCCTGTTCGAGATCGTCGACGACCTGAGGGTGGAGTTGCCGCCGATGGCCGCTTATGGAACCCGGATTGCTTCGCTCTTGAACTCGAAGATCGAGCAATTCGCGGCCGCCTCCGGGCTGGGCCGGGCGGTCACGGAAATGCTATTCCGGATCAGCTCCGCCCCCAACATCCAGAGGAGGCCCGACGTGGCCTTCGTCTCGTTCGACCGCTGGCCGAAGGCGAAGCGGATCCCCCCAGGGAACGCCTGGGACGTCGTCCCCGAACTGGTGGTCGAGGTCGTCAGCCCGACAAACCTCGCCGAGGAGATCCCGACCCGGGTCCGCGAGTTCTTCGGGGCGGGGGCCCGGCGGATCTGGGTCATCTATCCCCACGAGTCGCTCGCGTACGAGTACGACTCGCCCCGGACGATCCGCATCCTGGGCCCCGAGGACACCCTCGAAGGCGGGCCGATCCTCCCCGGCTTCCGGCTCGCCCTGGCCGACCTGTTCGAAGGGACCGGAGACGCCCCGACGGCCTGACGGCCGGAGGCCAATGCGAAGAGGCCGGGCGGATCGGATCCGCCCGGCCTCCGGTCGTCAGGTCTTCTTCGAGGGCCCGAGGCCCGTCCGGCTCAATAGGCGAAGAGGCCGAATGGATACGGGGTGAAGAACGGTCGGGTGTAGTTCTTCTTGAAGTCCAGCCACCAGATCCCGTCATCCCAGCGGAGCGTCACGGCCCGCCAGTCCTGGGGCACTTCGGGATAAGGATAGAACGGGCCGATATTGGGCCAGGCCTGCCAGGGGTAGGCGGTCGGGTAGCCCACGGCCGAGAAGTTCGGGTACGGGGCATAGCTGGGCCAGGCGTAATTCGGCTGATTCGGGCCGGCGCCGCTGGGGCCACCCACGCCCGCGGCCCCTTCAGGGATCGGGCTGCCGTCGGGGGCCATGACGGTCGGCTGCGAGGCCATCGGTGCCCCATCCTGGACCGGCGCACCCGCCATCCCGCCCCGATTGTTGTGGAACAGGCCTCCGCCGCCGCCCATCGCCGTCTGGTACTGGGCGGGTCGGACGCGGGAGTCGACCAACCGGATCTGGTCGACCACCGAGGAGACGCCCTGGACCCGGTTGGCCATCGCGACCGCCTCGCGCTTCTGCGAGACGTTGGGGACCGAGCCGGTCAGCGTGACCACGCCGTCCCGGGACTCGATCTCGATCCGGTACGCCGACAGGGTCCGGCTCGACTTCAGGGCGGCGGCGACGGCGTTGGCGGTCGCCTGGTTCGCGCCCGCCGGGGGGGCCGGGGCCTGCGCCGATGCGACGGAGGCGCCCAGGGCCAGGAGGCCGAACGCGGCCGAAATCCGTTTCAGACCAAGCAACATGTCTTTATCCTTCTCCCGCCGACTACCGACAGGTCCGCGCGAGGGACGGCGAGCGGGACACGCCGTCCGGGTCGGGGAATGGTTTATGTCGATCTCGGAATCGCCCCGGATTGGGGAGAGGTAGGGGCCGGTCGGGGGTTGATCGAGGGGAAGAGTCGGTGGCCGGGCCATCCCTAGTTTCCGAACCGAGCCAACTCTTCCCCACGATCGCGACGCGGTCAAATCGATGGGCGAAAAAAAATCGGGGCCGGAAGGCCCCGAGGTGGGAAGTTGAGGACAAGCCAGGACTTGCATCGTCCGAATTTTCAGCCAATGGGCTCGGGATCGATGGCGATCCGGATCGAGGCGGGGGAGGTTGTGCCGGCCGTCCCGGTCCCGGCGATCATCGCGATCAGCAGGAACGTCATGGTCCCGCCGGCGAACAGGGCGAACTCGGAGTGGAACCGTCCGCAGATGGCGCCGAACACGCCAAGTCCGACCAGCGCGAAGACGAATCCGACACGCCCCCGGTCGGCCCAACGGGTTGTCGGGACCAGGCGGGTGAGGCAGAGCATCGCCACACCGAGGACCTGGAACAAGATCACCACGAGTTCTACGACCGCATCGAAGCGGAGATTGGACCAGACCATGCAGGCTCCTTCCTTGGGCACTGTATGGGAGGTGGAGGGCGGTTCTGACGTCGTCGTCGGTGCGGCGAGGCGGACGATCGCTGGGTAATGCAGGTTCGAGGCCAAGGCGCCGGGGGTGGCGAAATCCGCCGGCCCCCCGACCGATCAAGAGGACAACTTGAGGAAAAACCAGCCCGGTGCGTGTTTTCGCCGGGCCCGGCCGGGGAGAACTTACACGGGGGGCCGGTTGTTCTTACAAATCGGACGGCCGCGTGTCGGAGGCCGCCCGGGGCTCATCGGCGGCGCCCGCTCCGGCCTCTCATGAAGATCGGGGGCAGTCCCGGCTTGAAGTCGTACATGTCCTCGATATCCAGCACCTTCCAGCCATCCTTCTCCTTGCGGGTCATGATGGTCCGCCGGAGCATGTCCCTGCCCGACTGCTTGGCCACGACGACGCCGATCCGCCCGGTGCTCTTGGCATCGAGCACGCCCATGATCTGGTAGCCGCCCATCGCCTGGGACATCTCCTCAAGCTCGTCGTCGGAGATGCTCTGCTCGACGATCGCGGCGAAGATCTTGCGGTGCTTCTCGGCGGCCTCGGTCGGGGCCCGCTTCGCGGTGGCCGTCGCGAGCCGGTCCTTGTCCTTGGCCTTCAGGGCGGCGAGGAAGGCGTTGACGGCCGAATTGGGGAAGCGGAAGGAGGCGGGGCCGTCCGAGCCGGAATCGTTGGGGCCGCCCTGACCGGCCCCCGGCATGCCGAAGCCGGGCGCCCCGGGCATCCTCGACATGGCCCCCCGGCCGTCCTCGGACCCGGCCGTGGTGATCCCGGCCGGCGAATTCATCGCCCCGGCCATCCCGGGCATCGCCCCGGCCATCCCGGGCATCGCGCCGGCCGTCCCGGGCGCGGCGCCGGCCATCCCGGGCATCGCGCCGGCCGTCCCGGGGACGGCGCCGGCCATCCCGGGCATCGCGCCGGCCGCGCCGGGCATGGCGCCGGCCATCCCCGGCATCGTGCCAGCCGCGCCGGTCCTGGCGGGCATGGCGCCGGCCGTCGGGATGGTCGGGGGAGGGGTCGGGCCGCCGGGTTGGGGCACCTCGCCGGTGGGCGCCGCGGGTCCGGGGCCCGAAGGCGAGCCCGTCGCGGCGGTCGCGGCGGCCGCCTCGACCAGGGGGGACGATGGGGCCGAGGCTTCCCCCTTCACGGCCGGGGCGGGGGACTCGGCGGGGGCCTCGGGCCTGGCCGGGGCCGCGGCGACGGGGGCGGGATCCGCGTTGGCAGGGGCCTCGGGCCTGGCCGGGGCCGCGGCGACGGGGGCGGGATCCGCGTTGGCGGGCGCCTCGGCCGCGGGCGCCTCGGGCTTGGCGGCCTCCTCGGCGGGTGCCTGCGGCCCGCGGTTGACGACCTGGGCCTGCGGCTCCCTGGCCGCCGAGGAGTCGCCATCCGGGTCGGGCACGTCGCCCCCGCCGCAACCGGCCCACGCGAGACTCGCCCCGGCCATCGCGAGGCGGCCGAACCACGCTCCAAACGGTCTCATGGTGTGCGATCCTTATGATGGTCTGGTCGGCGGAGGGGAGGGGTCGACGCTCGCGACGGGCCGAGGCCCGGATGGGCGGGAGGCCGGGCCATCACGCCCGCCGTCCCCCTCGACGAATTATGACGTCTCGACCCCGGTTGCGGAAGGGGCTGCCCGCGATCGGGCCGGCCGGCCGGACGGGGGCGGTCCCGCACTTGCCCCAACCCCGGCGGCGGCTTATCATCGTGGTCTTGCCGCGGTATCAATCGTTGACGGACGGGCAAACGACGACGGACGGGGGCGGATCGCGATGCCGGCACAGAAGACGGTCCTGCTCGTCGACGACGACAACGACATCATCGAATCGATGCGCACCGTCCTGGAGGCCAAGGGCTACAAGGTGATGGTCGCCCGCGACGGCAACGCCGGGCTCACGGTCGCCGAGCGCGAGAACCCCGACCTGATCGTCCTCGACATGATGATGCCCAAGAAGAGCGGGTTCCTGGTCCTGGAGAAGCTCAAGGGGCGCCCGGGCGGCCTGATCCCCACCATCATGATCACCGGCAACGAGGGGAGCCGCCACCGGGCCTACGCCGAGATGCTCGGCGTCCGCGACTACATCCGCAAGCCGTTCGCGATGGAGAAGCTGGTCAAGTCCGTCGAGCAGATCTTCGGGGCCCCGGACGACCCGAACGAAGGCTGATCCGGGGGATCTGCCGACGTCGACCCGGGCCCGGCCCGGCCGATCGGCCGTCGGTCATCAACCCATCGGCGATCTTCGCCCCGGGAGGGCTTCGAGAGGGCGGCCCCCGCCCGCTCGCCCGTTGCAATGGCGCGCCCGGGCCGATAATGTCAGGCCCGGGGGCCTCTCTCCCCGAATCGTCGAGGATCGATCGTCTCCACGAAAAGGGGTTGCAGTCATGTTCCAGGCTCGATTCGCGATGGTGGCGGTGCTCGGCGCCGCGATCTCGGCCCAGGGGGCCGACCTGACCAAGGGGACTCCCGACCTGAAGTCGGCCGGTGCGCTGACCTTCGGGCCGGACGGACTGCTGTTCATCGGCGACGCGCAGGGCGCCGCGATCTTCGCCATCGACACCGCCGACCGGGCGACCGGGCGACCGGGCCCTCCGGCGGTGCGTTCAAGGTCGACGGGATCAAGGGGAAGGTCGCCGCCCTGCTCGGGACCGACCCGCGCGAGGTCATGATCAACGACCTGGCGGTCAACCCCGCCTCGGGCAAGGCGTACCTGTCGGTCGCCCGGGGCCGGGGCCCGACCGCGGCCCCGGCGATCGTCCGGGCCGACCGCTCGGGTAAGCTCGAAGTCGTCCCGATGGAAGACGTCCCGTTCGCCAAGGCCACGCTGACCAACCCCCCGTCGGCGGGCGCCGCGGCCAGGAAGGGGGCCAGCCCCCGGAGCCAGGCCATCACCGACCTGGCGTTCCTCGACGGCCGGGTCTACGTCGCCGGCCTGTCCAACGAGGAGTTCTCCTCGCGGCTGGTCTCGATCGCCTACCCGTTCGCCTCGGTCGACCAGGGGACCAGCGTCGAGATCTACCACGGGGCCCACGGCCAGTTCGAGACGAGGTCGCCGGTCCGGACCTTCGCCCCGTACCGGATCAACGGCGAGCCCTACCTGATGGCCGCTTACACCTGCACGCCGCTGGTCAAGTTCCCCGTCGCCGCGCTCAAGCCGGGCTCGCGGTTCCGGGGGACCACCGTCGCCGAGCTGGGCAACCGCAACAACCCGCTCGACATGATCGTCTACAAGAAGGATGGCAAGGACTTCATCCTCCTGGCCAACAGCAGCCGGGGCGTGATGAAGATCAGCACCGACGGCGTCGCCGACGCCCCGTCGATCAGCAGCCGGATCACCGACACCGCCGGCCTCCCGTACCAGAAGGTCGCCGAGCTGAAGGGCGTCGTCCAGCTCGACGCGCTCGACAAGGACCATGCCCTGATCCTCGTGGAGGAGCCGGGCGGCGACCTGAACCTCGAAACCGTCGCGCTGCCGTGATCGGGCCACGGGCCCTGATCCTGGCCGCGGCGATCGCGACCGCCGACGGGGCCGCGCCCGAAGGGCCATCGATCCGGTGGGAGGTCGCCCCCCCCGGGACGATCCCCACCGTCATCGTCGCCGGCCTCGCCCCCCGCACGATCGAGGCCCTCCGGCGGGGCGAAGGGCCGGCCGATCGCCGGTCCGGGCTCCTGTCCGTCACGATCGGCGCGGGCCGGCCGGGCCTCGCCGATCGCCCATCGATGGTCGGGGCCTACCGGATCGAAGGGGACTCCCTCCGGTTCACCCCGCGATACCCGCTCGACCCGGGCCGGGCCTACGTCGCCACCTTCCGTCCCGCCAACCTCCCCGGCGCCGCCGCCGGCGGTGCGCCCGAGCTGACCGCCCTCTACCTCGTCCCGAAGCCGGCCCGGGCGTCGACCGTCGTGACGCGGGTCGACCCCTCGGGAGACCGGCTCCCGGAGAACCTCCTCAAGTTCTACCTCCACTTCTCCGCCCCGATGGGCCGGGGCGAGGCCTACGACCGGGTCCGGCTGGTCGGCGACGACGGCCGGGCCGTCGACCGGCCCTTCCTCCGGCTGGGCGAGGAGCTCTGGGACCCGACCGGGACCCGGCTGACCCTCCTGATCGACCCCGGCCGGATCAAGCGGGGGCTCCGGCCCCGCGAGGAGTTTGGGCCGGTCCTCGAAGCCGGCCGCTCCTATACCCTGGTCGTCGACCCCGACTGGCGCGACACCGAGGGCGATCCCCTGGGCTCGGGCCACCGCAAGGCGTTCCGGGCCGGGCCCGCCGACGACGCCCAACCCGACCCGAAAACCTGGTCGATCGCCCGGCCCGCCGCCTCGACCCGCGAACCGATCGCCCTGACCTTTCCCGAGCCCCTCGACCGTGCCCTCCTGGAGAGCGCCCTGACCGTGGCCGACGCCCGGGGCGACGCCGTCCCCGGCCGGATCGAGGTCGACGCCGGCCAGGCCCGATGGCGGTTCACGCCCGACTCTCCCTGGGCCCCGGGCGACTACCGGATCGTCATCGAGGACGACCTCGAAGACCTCGCCGGCAACAGCATCCGCCGCCCCTTCGAGGTCGACATCCAGCGCGACACCCCGGCCCGCCCCGAGGCCAGGACGGTCCGCCTGCCGATCCCCATCCGCGATCGATGATGGATAATCGGCGATGGCCGATCGCTCCTCGCCCATCACCCCTGTTCCATCACCCAATCCGGGGCCTTTCGATCCATCGCCCGAGCGAGCGCCGCGCCCGGGCCGCACCGCCCGAGGCGAGGCGATCGCGGATGGCCGCGAGCCTCCGGGCGTAAATCGGCCGGAACGGGACGCCCGATCCAGGCTCCGGGGGATCGGGGACCAGCCGGGCGGCGACCGAGGCGGTGAGGGCCTCGACGCCGTCGCCCCGCTCGGCCGAGACGGCCCGGGCCTCGAAGGCCGACTCGTCCCAGGACGCCGGCAGGTCGCACTTGTTGGCGACGACCGGGGCGCCGGGATGCTCGGCCAGGATGGCGCGGTCGAGGTCGGTCAAGGGCTCGGAGCGGTCCAGGACCACGAGGACCAGGTCGGCCCGGTGATGCCGGGCCCGGGCCAGGGCGATCCCGCCGGCCTCGATCGGGTCGGCGGGATCGCGGAGGCCCGCGGTGTCGGCCAGCTCGACCGGCCAGCCGTCGAAGGCGGCGGCGACGGTCACCACGTCCCGGGTCGTCCCGGGCGTCGGGTCGACGATCGCCCGGTCGAATCCCGCCATCGCGTTCAGCAGCCGGCTCTTGCCCACGTTGGGCCGGCCCGCCAGCGCCACCCGCCAGCCGCCCGCCAGCCGGACCCCGACCCGCGATCGGCCGATCAGCCGGTCCAGGCCCGCGACCGCCCCGGCCGGGTCGGAGTCGATCGCGTCGCGGATCCGGCGGAACTCGGCTTCGAGGGCCCCCTCGGCCTGGTCGAGCAGGATCCCGGCCGCCCGGACCGTCGCCGCCGATCCCAGCGCGACGGCGGCCTCGGCCCGGGTCGACGACCCGGCGGAATGCCGGGCCCAGGCGATCGGCGCCCGGGGCCGGGCCCCGGCCGCCGCCATCGCCTCGACCACCAGCCCCACCGCGGCCGGGCCGCCGTGGCACTGGACCTCGACCTCGGGCGGATCCCCCTCCACCACGACCGCGACCACCTCGTCCCCCGGGCCCGCTCCCATCCGGCCGACCCGGAGCCGCCCCGCCGGGGAAGTCGCCAGCCCCGACCCCCGCGCCGGCCGGAACGCCGCATCGACCGCCGCCACCGCGCCCGGGCCCCAGACCCGGACCACCGCGATCGCCCCCCGGCCCGGGGCCGTCAGGACGCAGGCCTGAGGACTCAGGGCCGAGGGCTCGGGGCCGCGTAAATCGCCCATGACGAAGGCTCCTGGCCCATTCCCGAGTCCTCAGCCCTCAGCCCTGCGGAGTGAGTCCGGCGAGGCCGGCGAGGACGAGGTGGGGCACGACCTCGGCGCCGGGCCAGGAGATCCAGGGGGCGAAGGTCGGGGCATCGCCGCCGGTCCAGACGAGCCAGGGGCCGGGGGCGAGCCCCTCGGCCTGGCGGGCGAGCAGCTCACGGATCGCGCCGACGACCCCCCAGAATACGCCCGATTCCAGCGCGGGGACGGTCGACCGGCCGGTCGGGTCGGGGGCCCGGCGCGGGGCGACCTCGGGCAGTTGCGCCGTCAGGAGGTGCAGGGCCCGGGCCATCGGGCCCAGCCCCGGGGCGATCGCCCCCCCCTGCCAGACCCCCCCGGCCGAGACCCGCTCGACGGTGACCGCCGTCCCGCACGACACGACCAGCCCCGGCACTCCGGCCGGTCGGATCGCCAGCGCCCCGATCACCGCCAGGGCCCGGTCGGCCCCCGCCGTCTCGGGATGGTCCAGCTCGTGACGGACCGCGACCTCGGCCGCCGAGCGATGCCAGCCGACCCCAACGACCCCGCGACCCGCGAGGAATCGCCCCAGGCGATCCGCCAGCGGCGGGTTCACCGAGGCGACCGACCAGTGGGTTTCGCCCCCGGCCAATCCCCACGCATCCCACGCCGAGGCCCAGGCGTCGGGGGCGTCCGTCGGCAGGGCGACCGTCGCCCCGAGGCGGCCGTCGGGGGCGACCTGCCCCCACTTGAGCCGCGAGTTGCCCAGGTCGGCGACGATTCGGATCACGGACGATGCCTCAGCCGGGACGACTTCAGGCGGGGGGATAGCATTCATGGGGATGCCCGGCGACCACCCGACGCCGCAGCGCATGGGCCATCCGGTTGAACATCGTCGAGTAGGCCGCGAGGCCCGCGACCGCGACCGCGACCAACCCGATCCCGATAGGAACCGGGCCGCCCGCCGGCACGACCGGGGGGGGCGGGAACCTGATCAGCAGGACCACCCCGAGCAGCATCATCGGGATCATCGCGATCAGGAGGAAGACCACCGAGGCCCCGAGGACCACGATCCCCGCCCCATTGAAGATCCAGCTCGGCCCCTCGAAGTGGGGCGGCCAGTATCCGCCCTCCCGGGCCCGATGGACCCGACGGTCGACCCAGACCTTCCGGCCGCCCATCAGGGCGATCAGGACGCCCATGCAGGACGAGAGCATCCCCAGGCCATAGCAGGCCGCGATCGTCAGGACGGCGGCCATCAATTGGCCCCGGAACGCCGCGCGGAAGGGACCCTCGATCAGCGTCCCCGCGACGATCAGGACGCAGGTCGCCGCGAAGGCCGTCGCGCCCGTCTTGAAGATGCCGAAGCACGCGTAGAACCAGGAGCAGGCCCGGCCCCGGGCCCGGACGGGGTCGGCCCGCCTCAGCCAGAGCGCGGTCCGGAAGTCCTTGAGGCCGAACTTCAGGCAGGCCACGGCGATGCCGAGGGCCGGGTTCGCCGTCACCTCGAAGACGACCAGGGCGAGCAGGATCGGCACCAGCCAGCCCGGGCGAGACCGACGGGGGGTGTCGCCCGCGGCTTCGCGATCCATCTCCGGGGCGAAGCCGGGGTATTCCGGGCGACCGGACATCGGCGGGGCCTCCGCCTTCAGGCCCCCGCCGCCACGGGTGCCGGCGTCGGGGCGATGGCCGGCGCCTCCGCATCCGGGGACGAGAGGCGGTCGAGCAACTCGCCGACCCGGTGGACCAGGGCCGGGATCCCCTTGCCGGTGACGGCGGAGATCGGCAGGACCTCGCGGCAGAGCTCGGCGGCGATCCGCTCCCGGGCCGCTTCGGAACCGGTCAGGTCGAGCTTGGTCACCACCAGCAGCTCGGGCCGGGCCGCCAGCGCGGGGCTGTATCGCTCCAGCTCGTTCCGGATCGCCCGATAGTTGGCCGCCGGGTCCGAGCCGTCGGTCGGGACGGCCTCGACCAGGTGGACCAGCAGCCGGGTCCGCTCGACGTGGCGGAGGAACTCGTGGCCGAGGCCGTGCCCCTCGTGCGCCCCCTCGATCAGCCCCGGGATGTCGGCCACCACGAACGACCGGTCACCCTCATAAACGGTGCCAAGATTCGGATATTTGGTGGTGAACGGGTAATCGGCGATCTCGGGATGGGCCCGCGAGATCCTCGACAGGAGGGTCGACTTGCCGGCGTTGGGCAGGCCGACCAGGCCGACGTCGGCGATCACCTTGAGTTCCAGGGTGATCTTCCGCTCCTCGCCCTTCTCGCCCTCCTCGCACTGGCGGGGGGCTCGATTGGTGCTCGACTTGAAGTGCTTGTTGCCGTGGCCGCCCTTGCCGCCCCTGGCGACGGCCACCCAGTCGCCGACCCCCTTGAGGTCGCGGAGGACGTGGCCGCGGTCGAGGTCGCGGATGATCGTCCCGGCGGGGACCTCGATGACCAGGTCGTCGGCCCCCCGGCCGAAGCAGTCGGACCCCTGGCCGTGCTCGCCCCGTTCGGCCTTCCAGTGCCGCTGCGACGACAGGTGGGCGAGGTTCGTCACCCCCTGCACGGCGCGGAGGATGACGCTGCCGCCCGCCCCGCCGTCGCCCCCGTTGGGGCCGCCGCGCGGGACGTATTTCTCACGGCGGAAGCTCATGCAGCCGTTGCCGCCGTCGCCGCCCCTCACATAGATGCTCACCCGGTCGACGAACATCGTACCCCGTCCCGGGCGGCCCGATCGGCCCGCCCTTGAGATCTCATCAAGCCTGGGCGGCCTCGGCCGTCGCCAGTTCGAACGGGACGACGTTGATCCGCCGCCCTTCCTGGTCGAACTTCACGGTCCCCTCGATCATCGAGAAGATCGTCCAGTCGCGGCCGATCCCGACGCCCTTGCCGGGCCGCCACTTGGTGCCGGTCTGGCGGCAGATGATGCTGCCCGGCTTGGCGTATTGCCCGCCGAACAGCTTGATGCCGCGCATCTTGGGATTCGAGTCGCGCCCGTTGCGGCTCGATCCTTGCCCCTTCTTGTGAGCCATCGCCGATCCCTTTATGCCTGCCGGATGTCCTCGCCCTGGGCACACCAGCTCGATCGCCGATCCGCCGGGGAGAAACGAGCACTGTAACCCGGCCGACCGGGGTCATGCAAGGCCAGCCCGCGTGGAGGGAGGGCCGGCGGACCCCCCGCCGATCCCGACCGATGGACGATCCGGGGTGCTGGAAATGGGTCCGTTCCGCGCCCCAAGGTGGCTCCGTTCCGCGCGGCGCGGATGGGTCCGTTCCGGGCCGAAGGTGGCTCCGTTCCGCGCGGCGCGGATGGGTCCGTTCCGGGCCGAAGGTGGCTTCGTCCCGATCTGGCTCGGCGAACCCTCGTCGCCTCCGGCGTTCGTCGGGCGCATCCTCTTGCCCCCTCTCCCCTTGTGGGAGAAGGCCGGGGAGAGGGGTCGCGTCGCCGGGCCGGAGCGGGTCACGGTTCGAAGGTCATCGGCGGTGCGACGTCCCCTCACCCCGCGCCGAAGATGGCTTTGTTCTGCGCCGCGCGAGTGGCTTCGTCCCGCCAGGGGGCTCGATGGCGAGATGGCTCGGTCGGTCGATCGTGGTCGGGTCATGGTCGGGCCTTCGCGGGTCGGGGGACGATCGGCGGGATCAGGCCTCCCTCCTCGATATATTCAGGGGGCGGGGGATCGGTCCCGCACACAATTTGCCAACGGGCCGCGAGGCCCTTGAACGGGACGGGCCGTCGGGCGGACAATCGGGCCCACCGGGCCGGGTCGTCGGCCCTGGGAACCTCCCGGAGGGCGGACCACGATGACCGCGCGACGCCTCAATCGGGCCCTGCCGATCGCGGTCGGGGTGACGCTCGCGATCGGCGGCGACGCCCGGGCGGGGATGCCCACGATCGGCCTGACCGAGATCGCGTCGCTCCGGCTGTCGACGATCTCATTCTTCCTCGCCGGGTTCGTGGCCTGCTCGCTCCTGATCCGCGCGATCTGGAACGGGCTCCGGGCCGACTTCCCCCGGCTCCCGCGGCTCTCGGTCGGCCGGGCCCTGATGCTGGTCGGGATCTGGGGCCTGGGGTTCCTGCTGGTCCTGACGATGATCTCGGGCGCCCGCGAGTTGATGACCCCGGGGGCCTGGAAGAAGCAGGGGCTGACCTCCAAGCTGGCCGATGCCAGATCACCGACCCCGCCGCCCACCGAGGGGGATCCGGCCCGTCGGATGGCGGTCGACCGCCTCCGGGCCGCGCTCTGGCGGTTCGCCGACGGCCACGGCGGGAAGTTCCCGGCCGACCGATCGGCGGCCGAGATCCCGGCCGACGCCTGGCTGGTGCCCGACCCCTCCGGCCTCCGGTTCGTCTACGTCCCCGGCCTGGCCGTCGACGCCGGGCCGATCCCCCTGGCCTACGAGCCCGGCCTGTTCGGCCCGGATCGGCTCGTCCTCCTGGCCGACGGCACCGTGAAACGGATGACGCTCGACGAGATCAGGCGGGCCCGGCCCGAGGGGGGGCCCCGATGAGCCGGTCCCTGAGGATCTTCGTCCTGGGGTCCCTCGTCCTCCTCATCCTCTCGTGCCTGGGCCTGGATGCTCTGGGCATGTTCGTCCTGACGCTCGCCTTCGGCTGGGTCCTGTTCCTGATCCGGGTGGTCCCGGAGATCCGGGTGGATTGGGGCGGGGTGATGGTCGGGTCGGCCTGCCTCGCCCTGTTCGCGGCCCTGGCGCATCGGTTCGCCGGCTGGCTCTACCGGGAGATCCAGGGGCCGGACGGCCCGGGGTGGTCGCCGCGGTGGACGGCGGCGATGGTCGGGGTGGTGGTCCTGATGTTCGTCGCGGGGATCTCGGCGGCGGGGATCGCGCATCAGACGGGATGGCTGCTGACCTCGGAAGATCGCCTGATCGGTTCCAACTCATCTGCGGCCCGGCGTGCGCAGTCGGTCAACAACCTCAAACAGATCGGCCTGGGCCTCCTCAACTACCAGGGATCCGAGGGCTCGATGCCCCCGGCCGCCACGCTCGACGCCGACGGGCGGTTGATGCACGGCTGGCAGGCCCGGGTCCTCCCTTTCATGGAACAGCCGGCCCTTTTCCATCAGATCAACTTCGGGGTCCCCTGGGACGACCCCCGGAACGAGGTGGCGTATCGGACCCGAGTCCAGCCGTACCTCAACCCGGGCGTCCGCGACGATTCCAGACCGTCCGACCCGGCGCCGAGCCACTACGCGGGGAATGCACGGGTCCTCGGGGGCGACTCGGCCCGGAAGACGTCGGAGATCGCCGACGGGGCCTCGAACACGATCCTGGCGGGCGAGGTCGCGGGCGATTACAAACCCTGGGGCCACCCGGCCAACTGGCGCGACCCGGCAAAAGGGATCAACCGGTCTCCCGACGGCTTCGGCGGCCCCTACCCCGGCGGCGCCAATTTCCTGCTCGCCGACGGGTCGGTCAGGTTCATCAAGAACTCGGTCGACCCCAGGGTCTTCCGGGCGATCTGCTCGCCCGACGGCTCGGAAGTGATCAACCCCGATAGCTATTGACCCGAGGCGACGACCATGCCCGACTCTCCCAAGGCGGTGGTCCTGCTCAGCGGCGGGCTCGACTCGTCGACGACCCTGGCCGAGGCGAAGGCGGCGGGCTTCGCGCCGTATGCGCTGACGGTCCTCTACGGGCAGCGGCACGCCGTCGAGCGCGACTCGGCCCGGGCGGTGGCCAACGCGCTGGGCGTGGCCCGCCATTACGAGCTGGAGGTCGACCTCCGGGCCTTCGGCGGCAGCGCCCTGGTCGGCGATGGGGAGGTCCCCAAGGACCGTCCCGTCGGGGAGATGGCCGGGGAGATCCCGCCCACCTACGTCCCGGCCCGGAACACGGTCCTGCTCTCGCTGGCCCTGGCCTGGGCCGAGACGCTGGGGGCGTTCGACATCTTCGTCGGCGTCAACTGCGTCGACTACTCGGGCTACCCCGACTGCCGGCCCGAATACCTGGCCGCCTTCGAGACGCTCGCCAACCTGGCGACCCGGGTGGGCGTCGAGGGCGCCGGCCGGTTCCGGGTCCACGCCCCCCTGATCCGGATGACCAAGGAGGAGATCATCGTCCGGGGCCGCGAGCTGGGCGTCGACTTCTCCCTGACGCACAGCTGCTACGACCCCTCCCCCGAGGGGCTCGCCTGCGGCCGGTGCGACTCGTGCACCCTCCGCCTGGCCGCCTTCGCCGGGCTCGGGCTGGACGACCCGGCGGGGTATGCGGGGATCTGATGGATCGCGGATTCCCGGGGGGATTTCCGATCCGATCTTCGAATCATCCTCCGGGCCGGCTGAGATCGGCGATCAGCGATAGGTCCAGTCGAAGGGCGGCTCGGCCAGGGAGATCTCGCGTTCCGTGATGCCGTGCTTATCGCCCCGGCGGATGTGGTCGACCTGGAGGGCCTTGTAGCGGATGACGGGCTTGCCGCCGCCGGGGGCGGGGTCCGGGCGATAGCCGTCGGAGAGGCCCTTGACGAAGATGGTGAGCCGGTCGGCCTCGGGGTCGACCCCCTCCCAGATCGCCACGCCGAAGACGGCGTCCTCGACCCCCTGCTTGTTGCTCGGGGGGACCATCCCCATGATGTCGACCGCCCCGTAGAGGTCCTGGATCGAGGGGTCCTCGCGGTTCTGGATCTGCTTGACGGCCTGGGGCAGGACGGTGTCCTCGTACCGCTTGCCGGTGTCGGTGACCAGCGTGAACTGGGGGACGAACATCCGGGGCTGGCCGCTCCGGTTGACGACCTGGTAGTACATGTAATGGACGTCGCGGCGGCCCCGGGCCTTGTCCTCGACGGTCATGATCCGGAGCGGCTTGAAGGCGAAGTCGAGGACCCAGATCCCCTGCTTGTCGCGGGGCAGGACCGCGGCGTCGACCCATTTCTCGTTGAACACGGGCCGGTTGCCGTTGGCCGGGTTGAGGAACCCGCTCGACGTCCGTCGGACCGGGTGGGTCCGGAGCATCGGCCCGAGCGTCACCGCCGGGATCGGCTGGGGCGGGGGGAAATCCCCGGGCGCGGCGGGGGGATCCTGCCCCCAGGCCCCGACCAGGGGCAGGCCCAGGGCGCCGACCACGAACGACACGAACACACGGCGGGATGGCTGGTTGGGCACGGGCCGATCTCCCAGGCGGACGATGGGGCGATGGTCGCGGCGAGTCGAGGATTGCGCGAGGGGAAATCGCATCGGGAGTCCTTGCAATTATCCCCGCCGACGAAATTCCGTCAAGGCGATCACGACCCGCCCACCCCGACTCAATCCTCAAAATCACCCCATCTTACCACGATTTCCGGCCGATCCCGGACATCCGGACGGGCCCCGTCCGGGGGTGGCGGCGGCCCCGGGGCGGGGCTCGCCCCCGGGGGCCTCGCCGCGTATGCTGGGTCGGTCCGAGGTTTGGGCGGCGATCCCCCGGGGATGGGCGGAAGATGCACACGTATATCGTGACGGTGACGGCGGCGGACCGGGTGGGGATCGTCCATTCGGTGACGGGGGCGATCCGCGACCATCGCGGCAACATCCTCGAACTGAGCCAGACGGTCATGCGGGGCTATTTCACGATCATCGTGGCCGTCCGGTTCGATGGCCCGCTGGTCCCCGAGGCCCTGGCCTCGGCGATCTCCGGGCGGGGCCGGCCCTTCGACCTGACCGTGGCGGTCCGGGAGGCGACCGAGGAGGATAGCGAGCCGCCGGTCCCCGACGGCGAGCGGTTCATCCTGACCGTCCTGGGCGACGACCACCCGGGGAACGTCCACGGGATCTCCGGCTGCCTGACGCGGCTGGGCGTCAACATCGTCGACCTCCACGCCCGGGTCGACGGCCCCCGGTTCTCGATGGTCATGGAGGCGTTCCTCCCCCCGGACCTGGCGCCGGGCGTCGTCCGGGCCGACCTCGAACGGTTCGGCCGCGACCTCGGGTTGGAGGCGTTCGTCCAGCACGAGGACATCTTCACCGCCACCAGCGAGCCCACCCCCGTCCGGGTCGGACCCTCCCCGAACCCTGCCGGGGCGGTGATCGTCCCGCATTGACGGCCTGGGGCGCATGGGCTATGGCCCATGGTCGATGGATGATTCGGATTGAGGGATGAAGGGTCCGACAATCATTGGAACCGAAAATCGGGTCAAGCCCTGCGACCCCGGCATTCCGGGATCTGACGGATGAAGAACAGGGAGCTTCGGAGCCCGTCCCCACGTGATTGCGCTCTCTGCTCCGAAAAGCGCGCCCTGCCCTCGGGCCGTCCGGCACCGCCTCTCATACCCCATGGCCTCGAGACGGGCCGAATACCGCTGGCGAACCCACGCGGGCGGGCCGGCAGGCTCGGACGAGGCGAACCACGCCGGGCGAGCTGGCCCTGCCGCCGACCGTCAGTCGATCACTCGGGCATCCTGGCCGACGAGATCCGAGCTTTCGGGAGGGCCTGCTTCAGTCGCTCGATGCCCGTCGGGCTGATCCCCGACCGGTCGAGATTCAGGCTTTTGAGGGACTGGAATCCCGCCAGCGTCTCGACCGAGGAATCCGTCAGCTCGGTCTCGGTCAACGACAAGGTCTCCAGTGACTTGAGAGATTTCAGGCGGGCAAGCCCCGCATCGGTGATCGCGGACCGATCGAGCCGTAACCTCCAGAGGGAAGTCAGGGAGGCGAGGTGATCAAGTCCCGCGTCGGTCATCCTCGAACCCACGATGGTCAAGCCCCCGATTCGGGTCGCGCCCGACAGGGGCTTGATCCCGGCGTCGGTGAGAGCGGAATTCTCCATCTCGAGGTCCGACAGTGCATGGAGGCGGGGGGCGAGGGGCCGCAGGTCCGCGATCGACGTGTCGGTGAGACGGAGGGAGATCAGTCTCCCGGATTCGGCGATCCGGGCCAAACCGGCCTCCGTGATCCCCCTCCCTCCAATCATAAGGTTGATGAGCTTGGGGAGCCCGGCGACGACCGCCAAGTCTCGATCCTCGATCCGCGTGGGCCCCAGGATGAGCTGCGTGAGCTGCGTCAGGCGGCGGAGCGGCCCCAGGCTCGATGGGCCGCCGGGGACGGGGACGGACCGCGCGGGAGTGGCCCTGGCCGGGGCGAGGACGAGGAGATCGAGTTGCACGAGATCGGCGACCGGAGCGAGGTCCGTTATGCGGACGCCCGGCATGTCCAGGAGGCTTAGCTCCTTCAGATTCGCCACCTGGGCGAAGCCCCGGTCTGTGACGTTTCTGCCGTCCATTTGCAGGACTTCCAGGTCGGCAAAGCCGCCGATGATCGCCATCTCGTCGTCCGTGACGGCGGCCTCCGGCAACCAGAGGCGGCGAAGCCCGGTCTTCCCCGCCAGCCCGGCCACGAAGCCGTGGGAATCCGTGAACCCCCGCACGCTCAGCCCTTTCAGGCGAGAAAGAGTGCGGAGTTGGGCCATCCCCGCGGGCGTCAAGTCGGGGGCGGCGTGCCCCTGGATCGTGAACCACTCGACACTGTGGAGCTTCCCGACATTCTCTAGGAGTTCGTCGTCTACGTTGTCGCCTTCAATATGGACATTGACCACCGTGTCGAACAAATCGGGTCCGAAAGCCTCGCGCATCCATTTCGGCCCTCGCGGCTTGGCGGCCCCGTCGAACTTGCCGAGGGCCTCGCGCATCCATTTCGGCCCTTGCGGCTTGGCGGCCTTGTCGCCCTGGCCGGCCACGAACTGCCAGTCGTAGTAGACGCTGACTCGCGTGTTCCGGCGGGGCGTGGTGATCGCCGCGACGGCATCGCGCTGGACGTGGGCTCGGTGGACGACCCAGCCGAGTACGCCCCCGATCCCGATGACGATGATCATCATCGCGCGCAGGCTCAGGCGGAGCCGCTTGCGGAGCAATTCGACCGCCTTCGAGGGCTTGCCGCTCACCGTCACACGGCTTTCGGATGGGGTCGGCATGATCGCGGCGTCTCCAGGCGAATCAAGATCCGCAGCCGGACTTTCAGGCCATCCTAATCCGAGCGCGAGGTCCTGGCGATGACAATTGTAAGATAAGAGGGAGGCGGGGACAACGGCCATCCTTGGAACGCGGGAATCCCTCAGAGGCTGCATGCCAACGGAGGGGCTGATTTCGGGATTCGCCTTCCGCATAGAAAGGTGCAGTCGCACCGACGGAGCCCCGCCTGGTTCTGGGGGCATCTCGACGAATTCTCGGGCAAACGAGACTCAGTTTCGCAGGGCGCGACGCATCAGTATCGGCTGAAAGGCGCAACGATTGCGCCTTTCGAGACCGGAAACGCAGTATTCGGCGGGAAAGGCTCTAATACTACTCATTATGAACATAAGTAAAATATCATAAAACAAGGGAAAAATGGCATCTTACAGAAGTCCAAGGACAACCGTCGACTTTTGTAAGAGATCGCAAAAGCCTTGAAAACAGGGAGGTGGCCAAACGTTCCTACGGAGTAGTACTAATACGCCCGAGAGTCCGCATGTCCGGGGGGCGGGCATTCAAAAAGGCTCGCGTCTGGCTGGTCCCGGTCTGCTTTTCTGCCAATTGTCGAACCCAGGATGAAACTCGGATATCAGATCGAAGATCTCCGATTTTAGACCGGAAGAAATTTTCCGTGAGGGCGGTCCGATGGTTTCATTGATCGTCCCGATCCCTGGACCATGATCGGCCTTCGGTCGCGGATCGCCCCTCAGCGGGGGAGGGCGTCGGCGAGCCATCGCTGGTCGAGGGAGATGAGCGAGGCGCTGCCGCCCCGGTCGTCGCGGCGGACGATGATGCCGATCAGGATCGGCCGGGGCTTGCCGTCGGCCCCGGCGTGGAGGACGAAGACGCCGCCGCCGGAGTCGCCGGGGATGGGCTTGTAGGACGGCCCCCACTCCAGCCATCGCGGGTTGGAGTAGTTGCCGGCCCGGAGGGCGTGCTCCTCCCCCTTCTGGTCGACCATCCGGACGGAGACGGTCTGGCCGGCCGGCCCGGGATAGGATCGCGCGGTCAGCGCGGGGGCCACCCGGATGGCCCGGAACGCCTCGTCGACGGGGCGGTTGCCCGCCCGGAAGCGGAACCGGGCGACCGCGCTATCCGGACCGGGGACCTCGCCGTTGGTCCGCCCCCCGGGCGACGGGCCCGCCGGGGGGGCGGCCGGGCCCGCCCTGGTCCGGCCGCTCCAGGCGATCGGATGGTCCGAGCCGGGGATCTCGCGATTGGGCGCGTCGCGGTACGACGGGTTCCGGGCCACCGACAGCACGGTCCCTTCCAGCTCCTCGCCGCCGAGGACCAGCACGGCCGGCCCGTCGCGATCGGAGTCGGACAGGCAATGGGCGGCGGTCAGGACGGTCAGGATGTCGTCCTGCCGCCCCACCACGGTCGCCCGGAACTGACGACGCGCCCCGCCGCGCTCGATCGCGATCGTCACCTGGGTGGCGCGGAGGTCGGTCGACCCGTCCGGCCCGGCCGCCGCGACCGCCATCGAGCAGGCCAGGACGAGGGCGATCGGGCGGGGTATCGTCCTGGACATGTCGGCCTCCATGCGGGGCCCCGGGCCCGTCGACCGCCCGGGGGCCGATCGGGGAGGGATCGCCCATTCTAGTCCCGGCCGGGACGGCGGGCAATCGCGGGCCCAGGGCCGCCCGGCGGGCTCCGCCGTCCCGCCCCGGGGCGCGATCCGCCTCGACGCGCGTTCATCGGGCACCGCCCTTTCTCAGGCGAGAATTTCCCGCACGCCTTCACGGCCGCATACAATCGGGTTGGCGAGATCGGGGGAAGGTCATTCACTTCCTTTTCATGATCACTCGATCACTACGAACATCCTTCCTCGGGGCCGACCCGAGGGGGGGAGGCATCCCGACACCCAGGAGGCGCACCATGAGCACCGGCACCGTCAACAACGACACGAAGACCTGGCCCGAGCTGGCGATCGGCCTGTACGACACCCTCACGGGCCGAGGGGCCGAGATCACCTACGACTTCGAGAACTTCGAGGTGCTCATCCCCAGCAGCGCCGCGCCCGACGCGGCGCACGCCAAGTGGCGGATGAACGGCATCATCAAGATCCGGACCCGCGACAACGTCAACGGCAACGGCCACAAGGGTTGATCCCCATGACGAGCGCCCTCGACGTCGTCGGCCGGCTGATGGTGGAGATGGGCGGCGCGTCGGCGGAGGTCGAGGCCCGGGGCGACACCATCGTGGTCGTGCTCCCCGGCCTCCGCGCCGGCTATTCGATCCTCAGGCGATGGCCGGGGGGCCGGGGGCGTCGCGAGGCGATCCGGCGGATCCACGACGGGCTGATCGTCGCCGGCCTCCGGCTGGAGGTGAAGGTCGGCCCGAGGACGGTCGGCCTGCTCGGCCTCGGGGCCCGGGCCGGGGTGGCGTCCCGGCTCCTCGGGGTCGACCCGATGGAATTGAAGGTCGGCGGCCTGCGGCCCTCCCGCCGGCGCCCCGACGGGCCCCCGGAGACCTGAGATGGAGAGCGCGACCAGGCCGATCCTGATCACCGGCGCCACCGGCTACATCGGCGGCCGGCTCGTCCCCCAGCTCCTGGAGAGGGGCTACCGGGTCCGATGCCTGGCCCGCGACCCGCGGAAGCTCTCGGGCCGGGGGTGGGACCAGGACCCCCGCGTCGAGATCGTCCGCGGCGACGTCCTCGACCGCGACTCGCTCCGATCGGCCGTGCAGGGCTGCGGCGCCATCTTCTACCTGGTCCATTCGATGCTCTCGGGCGAGAAGTCGTTCGAGAATCAGGACCGGGTCGGGGCCGAGAACTGCGCCGTCGTCGCGGCCGAGGCGGGCGTCGACCGGATCATCTATCTGGGCGGCCTCGGCCACCGGGCCGAGAAGCTCTCGCCCCACCTGGCCAGCCGCCACGAGGTCGGCGACGTCCTCCGCGAGGGCCGGGTGCCGGTCACCGAGCTGAGGGCGGCGATGATCGTCGGCTCGGGCAGCGTCTCGTTCGAGATGCTCCGCGCCCTGGTCCAGCGGCTCCCGTTCATGATCTGCCCGAGGTGGGTCCGGGTCCGGACCCAGCCGGTCGCCATCCGCGACGTCCTGGCCTACCTGATCGGCTGCCTGGAGAACCCGGCGACCGCCGGGAGGACGTTCGACATCGGCGGGCCCGACGTCCTGACCTATGAGCAGATGATGCGCCGGTTCGCCGGGATCCTGGGGGGCTCCCGCCTCCGGATCCTGGTGGTCCCGGTCCTGACGCCGAGGCTCTCGGCCTACTGGGTCAACATGATGACCCCGGTCAACGCCGGCCTGGCGTTCGCGCTGATCGAGAGCCTGAAATACGAGACGATCTGCGAGGAGGGCCAGATCCGCCAGATGGTCCCGATCGTCCCGACCGGCTTCGACGACGCCGTCCGGTGGGCGCTCGACGAGGTGAACCAGCACGCCGTCGAGACCCGGTGGACCAACGCCAGCCTCCGCCACCGGGGCCTGCCCGACCGCGTCGAGCGGGTCTCGCTGCCCGTGCTCGCGCCCGAGAATTGCCCGATCCGCGACGTGAAGCGCGTCCTCGCCGACGTCCCGCCGCTGGTGCTGTTCGACAAGGTCCGACGGATCGGCGGCGACGTCGGATGGTATTACGCCGGGTTCCTCTGGAAGATCCGGGGCTGGATGGACCGGGCGATCGGCGGCGTCGGCCTCCGCCGGGGCCGTCGCGACCCGGTCTCGGTCCGGATCGGCGACGCCATCGACTTCTGGCGGGTCGAGGACGTCGTCCCCGGCCGGCGGCTCCTGCTCCACGCCGAGATGATCGTCCCCGGCGACGCCTGGCTCGAATTCCGCGTCGAGCCCCGCGACGACGGCCACTCCGAGCTGGTCCAGACCGCCTATTTCAAGCCCTCCCCCTTCTGGGGCCGGGCCTACTGGTACGCCTGCCTCCCCCTCCACCTGTTCGTCTTCGCCGGGATGGCCCGCAACATCGTCCGGGCCGCCGAGCGCGACGCCGCGCCGGAAGGGGCCGCGGCGCTCCCGGCGGCCGGGATCTGACGCCGGACCGTCGGCGATCCGAGGGATGGGCGCGATCCGCCGCGCCCTCCCGGCCGTCCCGCCCCCTTGCGGCGGGCGGCCCGCCGGCCGACGATGGTCCCGAGGCGTCCCCGGCCGCCGCCGGGGCCGCCGGGCGACCCCGTCCGATCGGCGATGTCGAGGAGGCCGGAATGTCCCGGAAGTCGGTCCCGCGCGACGAGGCGGGCGATGACGAGATCGTCGTCGTCTGCATCAAGGTCCTGGCGATGCCCCACGCCCCCTTGCCCGGCGCGTCGCGGATCCCCTGCGGCGAATGCGGCCAGCCCGTCTGGCTGTCGCCGGCCACCGCGGCCCACGTCGCCGGCAAGCCGCACCGGATCGCCTGCGCCGATTGCGTGGCCAGGGCCAGGGTCGACGACCCCGACGGGGAGGTCATGGCCCCGACCCCCGCCCAGATCGCCGAGATGGTCTCCGCCGACCCCTCGCTCACCCCCGCCCGGATCCGACGGAAATTCCCCGCCTCCAACCCGGCCCGGAGGAAAGCGGCGCTGGAAGAACTCCTCCGCCGGACCAGGGCGAAGAAGCGGAACGACAACTGACCCGCGGTCGGAACCAGGAGTGCAGGATCCGGATTCGCGGATCAGGACCGGGCGGCCTGCCCGACCGGGGCGAGGACGCGGATCGGCCGGCCGGCTCATCGGCCGCCGGGGCCACCGACCAGGCTCCCGATTCGCCCGATCGGCGGCGGGATTGTCTGCTGAACATCGTCCGGCGGACGTGAATATAACCGGAGGGCCCCGAGCCTGCGGGCGGTCCCGGGTGTCGGGTGCTCGGGGCGGGCGGAATTTCAACCTCTTCGGTGATCCATGGGCTTTGCCGGGTTTGGCTTCGTTTTGGCGGGTAGCCTGCCCTCGCGAGGTCAGGCCACCCGACCGATCGGAGGGCCATTGGCTTCGTTTGGCCGGGGCGGGTCGACGGCGGTTTGGGTTCGTCTTGTCCCGGGCGTCGGGCGGTCCCGGGTCGGGCCGGCAGTCCGGGCCGGTCGGGATTGGGTTCGTCTCGACGGGACGATGCGGGCGGCCCGAGCTGGGTTCGTTTTTCCGGGCCGGGCCGTCGGACCCGGGGCCTCGGCCCGCCCCTTATCCTCGGTCGTGGTCGGATCATGAATAGCGACGTCCGGGAAATCCGCCCCTCCAGCCCGGCCGAGGCCCGGTCGCGCCTGGTGGCGGAGCTGGGCCCGATGCTCCGGCTGGCCGGGCCGGTGGTGGTGGCCGAGCTGGGCTGGATGGCGATGGGGATCGTCGACACGATCATGGTCGGGCCGCTCGGGGCCGGCGCGACCGGGGCGGTGGGCCTGGGCAACAACCTGCACATCGCCGTGGCGGTCTTCGGGATCGGGCTATTGCTCGGGCTCGACACTCTGGTCTCGCGGGAGCACGGCGCGGGGCGCGACGACGAGGCCCGGCGGTCGCTCGGGCAGGGGATCCTGCTCGGGGCGGCACTGACGCCCGTCCTGATGTTGGTGGTCCTGGGGATGATCCCGCTCTTGCCCGGTTGGGGGATCCACCCGGTCGTGATCGGGGCGACGGTCCCCTACCTCCGCGCCCTGGTCTGGAGCATGGGCCCGCTGATGATCTTCGCGGCGTTCCGCCGCTACCTCCAGGGGACCGGCTCGGTCAAGGTGGTGACCTTCGCGCTGGTGACGGCGAACCTGATCAATCTCGGGGCCAACTATGCGCTGGTCTACGGCCACTGGGGGTCTAGGGCGATGGGGGTCGAGGGGTCGGGCTGGGCGACCTGCGTGGCCCGGGTCTACCTGGCCGGGGTCCTGGTCGGGGCCTTCGCGATCGGGGGACGGGGGGGCGGGCGGGGGTGGGGCTGGCTGGCGCCGGAGTGGGGCCGACTGCGGAGGTTGCTCGCCCTGGGGCTCCCCGCGGCCTTTCAGATCACCCTGGAGGTGGGGGTGTTCGCGGCGGCCACGGCGCTTGCGGGTCGGCTCGACGAGGCGACCAGCCTGGCATCGCACAACATCATCATCCAGGTGTCGAGCCTGACGTACATGGTCCCGCTGGGGATCGCCTCGGCCGGCGCCGTGAGGGTCGGCCAGGCGATGGGGCGGGGCGACCCGGGGGGTGCGGCGACCTCGGGATGGGCGGCGCTGGTGATCGGCTCGGGGTTCATGGCGTGCTCGGGGGTCGGCCTGCTGGCGTTCTCGGAGCCGATCATCGGCCTGTTCACCGGCGACCCGGCGGTCGTCGCCACGGCGACCCGTCTGATCATCCTGGCGGCGGCGTTCCAGCTCTTCGACGGGGTGCAGGTGGTGGCCACCGGGATCCTCCGGGGCGCGGGCGACACCCGGACCCCGATGGTCTGCAACCTCTTCGCCTACTGGGGGATCGGCCTCCCGCTCGGCTACGTCCTGGCCTTCGGGCTGGGCCGGGGGATCGTCGGGATCTGGGCCGGCCTGGCGCTCGGCCTGATCCTCGCCGGCGTGGCCAACCTCGCCATCTGGGCCCGGGCGGCCCGCCGGCTCGGGGATGAGGGGGGCAGGATTTGAGCGGCGAGATCGCCAGGGGGGAGAAAGTCCGCGCCGATCTATTAGAATCGGACCCGTCGTCCCCGTTGCCCCGGCGATCCCGTCGCCTGGGCGGTCGAATCCCGACCCTTGCCGGAAGCATGCACAATCCCGATCCACCCCCGATCCCCCTGCTGAGCGTCGTCGTCCCGCTCTACAACGAGGGGGTGAACGTCGACCGGTTGCATCGGCGGCTCGCCGCCGCCCTGGCCCCGCTCGGGGACCCTTATGAGCTGGTCTTCGTCGACGACGGGAGCCGCGACGCGACGCCCCGGCTGCTGGACGAGGCGCAGGAGGGCGACCCTTCGGTGGTGGTGATCCACCTGAGCCGCAACTTCGGCCACCAGGCGGCGGTGTCGGCCGGGCTGGACCACGCCCGGGGCCGGGCGGTGATCGTGATGGACGGCGACCTCCAGGACCCGCCGGAGCTCTTGCCACGGTTCGTCGAGAAGTGGGACGAGGGGTTCGACGTCGTCTATGCGATCCGCCAGAAGCGCAAGGAAGGCCCGATGAAGCGGCTGGGCTACTTCGCCTTCTACCGGCTCCTGAACGCGATGAGCGACCTGGCGATCCCGCTGGACAGCGGCGACTTCTGCCTGATGGACCGCAAGGTGGTCGACGCGCTGAACGCCCTGCCCGAGCGGATCCGGTTCGTCCGGGGGCTCCGGACGTTCGTCGGCTTCCGGCAGGCGGGGATCGCCTACGAGCGGGCGGCCCGCGCGGCGGGCCGGCCCAAGTACACATTCCGGGCGCTGATCGGGCTGGCGATCAACGGGCTGGTCAGCTTCAGCAGCTATCCGCTCCGGCTGATGACCTTCGTGGGGATCGGCACGGCGGCGCTGGCGGCGGCGCTGACGGTCTGGGTGTTCGTCGACGCGTTCGTGCACCACACGGCGCCCCGAGGATGGGCCAGCGTGATCGTCACGGTCCTGTTCCTGGGCTCGATCCAGATGATCGGACTGGGGATCATCGGCGAATATGTACGATTAATTTTCCTCGAATCCAAGGGTCGGCCGTCCTACATCGTCGGCGAGTATCGGTCGCGCGACCGGCCGGCCGGGGCACGTCGGCCGCGTCGGGGGGCCGAGGGACAATGATCGCGCGATGGTCGGCCGGCGTCGCCGATGACAACATGGCCGAGGAGATCCTGACGGGCCTCGGCGGCCGGATCGCCCGGCACCCGTGGTGGCTCGCCCGGGCCGACCTGACCCTGGCGCTCCTGGATCGGCTCGGCGTCCGGCCCCCGATGCGGGTCCTGGACGCGGGTTGTGGCTGGGGGACGACCCTCGGGGCGCTGGAGCGTCGGGGCTACCGGGCCGTCGGCGCCGACATCGCGCGGAGGGCGCTGGAGGGGCTGGACCGGCCGGGCCGGGAACTCGCCGAGGTCGACCTGACCCGGCCGCTCCCGGGCGGGATCGAGCCGTTCGACGCCGTCCTGGCCCTGGACGTGATCGAGCACCTCGACGACGACCGGGGGGCCGTCGAGCGGCTTGGGACGCTGGCCCGGCCGGGCGGGGTGGTCGTGGTGAGCGTCCCCGCCCTGCCCGACCTCTTCACCGAGTTCGACGCGATCCAGGGCCACCGCCGCCGGTATCTCCCCGGGACCCTCCGCGATGCGTTCGAGCGGACCGGGCTGGAGGTCGACCGGGTCTTCTGGTGGGGGTCGTGGCTGGTCCCGATGCTCCGTCGGCAGCGGGGCCGCCCGCGATCGCGCCCGGGCGAGTCGGCCGCCCGGGTCTATCGCCGATACCTGAGCTTACCCCCCTGGCCCGCCCCGATGCTCCTCCGGGCGGCGTTCGCCCTGGAACGCGGCCGGGCCCTCGACGGCAAGCTGGCGACCGGGACCTCGCTGTTCGCCGTCGCCCGCCGACCGGATCTCCCCGGGAAGAGATGAAAAGCGATGGTTGATGGGTGAGGGGGGCCGGTGACCGCCGCGATCTTACCGCCATCGCTCGTCGTAGAAGCCGCTGACCTTCACCTCGTCGGGCTCGCCGATCCGGATCACGGCGAAGTCGCCCAGGCGGGGGTAGAGCAGGGCGTTGGTCCCGGCGAAGTCCTTCGCGCCGAAGGTGTGCCCGCTGTTGAGCACGACATAGCGGAGGGAGTTGAGCGGGTTCGCCGTGACGAGCACCGGCACGTGGTCCTCGGCCGGGAATTCGCCGCGGAGCGACACCGATTTCGAGGTCCACGACAGGATCAGGTCGGGCAGGACCCGGGCGATGAGGTTGTTGGAGCCGGGGTCGCCGAAGAGGATCAGGTGGTTCTCGTCGATGTCCTGGAGGGTGACGTCGACGTCGTCCTTGATCCGGACGTCGCCCCGGAGGAAGCGGGCCCAGTCGTCGGCGAATTGTCCGAGGCGGGCGTCGGCCCAGGCCTGGACCTTGGGGTTGTTCGGCCTGCCGGTCCCCCGGACGCAGAGGAACGGGCCGGCGAAGGCGTCGTCGATCGGCCCCTGGACGCCGGGATGTTTCTCGCGTCGGGCGTTCCCCTGGAGGGCGACGGAGGCGTCATGGTCGAGGACCTCCCAGCCCTTGCCCGACCTCCGGAAGTAGACGTCGGGCAGGAGGCCGCCGACCGCGTCGCGGAGCGGGAACTCCTGGCCGTCGACCACCACCTTCTCGCCGACCTCGCGGGCGATCGCGATCGCCGCGACGTTGTCGGTCCGGACGGTCGCGACGTCGCCGTCGACCTGCCCCTCGACCGTGGCCCGCTTGTAATGCTCGCCGAGCCGGTGGATGGCGATCCAGCCCGCCTTGTTGTACTTCAGCGTGTAGGTCGCGAACCGGATCCGGCGGGGATCGGGGTCGATCCCCCGGGCGGCGTGCTCGTCGTGGAAGGCCCTCATCAGCCGGGCGCCGGCCGGGTCGACGGCGTGGCCCATCCCCTTGCCGACGACCCGGAGGAAGTCGGGGCCTTCGGCCTTCGTGACCGGGCCGTCGACCTTCATCGGGACGCCCAGGGCGACCAGGGCCTCCTCGATATTCCGGGATGCCTGGATCTGCGGGTCATCCTCGCCGCCGTAGCCGACGATGGGGACGTCGAAGGCGTTCAGGGCGTAGTCGACGGCGTCGTAGATATGCAAACCCTTGCGAACGACCTCGGAGGGGTCGCCGAGTCTGGCGTATCGGATCGTCTCGGTGAACCCCGCGCCGGCCTCGACGGAGGACCATCGGCTCGGGTCGTGCAGGCCGAGGTGCCAGGCCCCCGCGCCCCCCATCGAGAACCCCCGGAGGACCACCCGGCGGTCGTCGACCCGGTAGTTCCGCCGGACGGCCTCGATCGCCTCGTAAACGTCGGCCTCGCCCGCCCATCGATAGGCGTTGTTGCCCCGGCCGAAGACGTGGAGGACCAGCCCCGGCAGGTCGCCCGGCGCCGGTTTGCCGTCGTGGGCGTCGAAGAACCGGACCTCGGTGAGCCGGGCGTCCCGACCGTGCAGGACCACGTCGAGCCGGAGCCGCTCCTCGCCCCCCGGGCCCGTCGGGACGATCACCGCATAAGGCTGCACCGACCCGTCCACCCGCGACCGATACCCCCGGACCGTCCCGCTCTGGGCCTCCGACCACGGCGCCCGGCCCTCGGCCAGGGCCTTCGCCCGCTCCATCCCGCGACCCAGGACCTTCAAGGTCCGCGCGACGTCCTTCGCCTCGCGAAACTCGTCGAGCCGGACGACCCAGGCCGCCGCCTTGAGGCAGACCTCGACATCCGCGACCGCGTCGCGTCCCCCCTGGCCCTCGCCCACCTTGGACCGGACGCCGTCCAGGGCCCTGGCCAGCTCGGCCGTCTTCGCCACGATCTCGGCCCGCTCCGCCTCGGACGGCCGATATCGCTCGGCCGCCTTCGGGACCTGCTGCGCCGAGGCCATCCCGGCCGATCCGAGGACCGCGACCAGTACCGCCCAACGCCCCATCCGGCTGAACATGAGAGCTTGTCCCTTGCTTCGGGGAAGGATCGATCTTCGGGCGTCCACTCTACCAGATGGGACGCGGATGATCGGCCATGGTAGCACCCGACGGAGGATCGGGTTAGGCTGGCCCTCCGGTCGGAAGATGCGATAATCAGGCGAGCGGGCGCTGCCCATGGCCGTGAATATCTTACGAGTGCTCATCAAGACGACCGGGACGACGCCCGAGGAGTCGCCATGAAGACCGTGGAATGGACAAATGACCTTTCCTTGTAGAAAATCCTCGGAACAGGCGACCAGGACGAGGTCATCCTGATGAAGGACGGGCATGCGGTCGCGCTGGTCACCCCGTTCGACGACGAGGATCTCGAATGGTTCGCCCGCGAGCGCGATCCCGCCTTCCTGGCGTCGATCGCGGAGGCCCGTCGTCAGGTCGAGCAAGGGCGGACGACGACCCATGCCGACTTGAAGCGGCAATTGGGGCTCGATTGATCGGGGGGGCGGCCCATGAGGATTTCGGCAGGGGTGGAGATGACCAATTCATTGCCCATGCTGGTTTCCGATCAGGCGACGATATGGGGCACGCCGTAGCTGGCCACGTGCGAATCCCGGCTGATGAGTTTGAACCCTTCATGGCGGGCCTGGGCGATCAAGAGGCGGTCGAACGGATCGCGGTGATGATGCGGCAGGCTGAGCACGGCCAAAGCGTGAGGGATCGTCACCGGCAGGGGCAGGAAGCGGTTGGCGGCCATCGCCGCTTCCAGGTCGTCGGGAGCGTCGAGCTTGCCCAGCGATTTCTTGATGGCGATTTCCCACACCACGGCGGCGCTGACATAGACGGTGTTCTTGCCGTCGCCGATGGCCTTGCGGGCGGCCTTCGATAAGAGCTGCGGATCGTCGAGCCACCACAGGAAGGCATGGGTATCGAGGGAAACGGTCATGCCGGTTCGATACCGAAGGCGGCGGCGATGTCGTCGGGCAGGCTATCGAAATCCTCGGCGATGCGTACGCGGCCTTTCCACTGGCCACCTAAGCGGGGCGATTCGTCGGCATGGATCGGCACCAGCCGCACCATTGGCTGCCCGGCCTTGGCGATGATGACCTCTTCGCCGTTCATGGCGTGCTCGACCAGCTTCGAGAGTTGCGACTTGGCTTCGTGGATATTGGCGATTTCCATGGTCTTCTCCTGATTTAGCTAAGCTTAGCCCATTTTACCGATTTTGCCAAGAACTTTCGACGGGGTGATTGGCGTTGCATAAGTCCCTTTATGACAGGTCAATTTGGTGTTTCAATTGACCAGCGATTGAGTCCACCCCGAATTCAGCACTTATGAAGGTATCGAAAGTTTGCCTCTGTTTAGCCACCGGGCAAGAGCGCCCGGATCCCCTCCAGGGTGTCGGCCTCCTCGGGCTTCTTGTCGTCCCTCCACCGGAGGATCCGGGGGAACCGGACGGCGATCCCGGACTTGTGCCGGGGCGATCGCTGGATCCCCTCGAAGGCCAGCTCGAAGACCAGGTCGGGCTTGACGGTCCGGACCGGGCCGAACTTCTCGACCATGTGGCGGCGGATGAAGGCGTCGACCCGGCCGATCTCCTCGTCGGTCAGGCCGGAATAGGCCTTGGCGATCGGGACCAGCTTGCCGGAGTCGTCCCAGACGCTGAACGTGTAATCGGTGTAGAGGCTGGCCCGCTTGCCGCTCCCGCGCTGGGCGGCGGTCAGGACGGCGTCGACGGTGAAGGGGTTGACCTTCCACTTCCACCAGTCGCCCCGCTTCCGGCCGACGTGGTACGGGGAGCCGAGCCGCTTGAGCATCAGCCCCTCCGCCTGACGCTCCCTTGACCCCAGCCGGGCCTCGGCCAGGGCCTCCCAGGTGGTGGCCTCGACGGCCGGCGAGAGGATCAGGCGGTCGGGGAGCGACAGCGACCCCACCAGGGCGGCCAGCTTCGATCGCCTCGACTCGAACGGGTCGGGGCGGATGTCGCGGCCTTCGAATTCGAGCAGGTCGTAGGCGATCAGGACGACGGGGACCTCGGCCAGGATCGTCTTGCCGAGGGTCTTGCGGCCGATCCGCCGCTGGAGCTGGGCGAAGGGGAGCGGGGCGCCATCCCGGAAAGGGAGGATCTCGCCGTCGAGGACGGTCCCCTCGGGCAGGAAGGCGCCGAGGGTGGCGAGTTCCGGGTAGCGGTCGGTGACCAGCTCCTCGCCCCGGGTCCAGAGGAAGGTGTCGCCCTGGCGGCGGATGAGCTGCGACCGGATCCCGTCCCACTTCCATTCGGCCTGCCAGTCGCCGATCGCCCCGAGGGCCTCGGGCGGGCCTTCCAGGGCGTGGGCCAGGCAGAAGGGATAGGGGCGGCTGTGGTCGGCGTCGCTGGCGTCGGTCATCCGGAGCCGGTCGTAGAAGGCGGGGGTCGGCTCCCAGTCGCCCATCAGCCGGTGGGCGACGATGGCGGCCTCGACCCCGCTGACCCTGGCCAGGGCCCGGGTGACGAGCTGCTGCGAGACCCCCACGCGGAAGCCGCCGCTGATGAGCTTGTTCCAGACGAACCGCTGGGTCCGGTCCATCGACCGCCAGGCGTCGAGCATGGCCGCCTTCTGGGCGTCCTCGTCGGAGTCGCGGAGGTTCAGGAGGCGATCCTCGACCCAGGAGGACAGGGGGAGGTCGGTGGATCGGTCGGGCGTCGGCAGGAGCAGGGCGACCGTCTCGGCCACGTCGCCGACGGCGTCGTACGACTCGTCGAACAGCCAGTCGGGGACGCCCGCCGCCTCGGCCGCCCAGGCCCGGAGCTTCTTCGAGGGGACCGCCTGCCTGGGCTTCCGGCCGATCAGGAAGTAGACCGCCCAGGCCGCGTCGGCGGGCGCGGCCCGGGCGAAGTAGCGCGTCAGCGCCTCGACCTTCTCGCCGGTCCGGGTGGTCTCGTCGAGGGCGGCGAACAGCTCGGCGAAATCCCGCATAGATCACCGGGGGGGAAGGTCGTCGCGGTTCGAGAATCGTCCAAATTAACACGGTCCCATCGTCCTCACGGCCGCGACGGGGCGATCTTCAGATTTCCAAACTTCCCGTTAATCTTGGCGATCCGACGCGGTCTAGTAGTCAGGGGGGCCACGGCGGCTCCATCGGGTTGCATCATCGAATTGGGGATCATCGACCATGAGGGCTTCGACCTGGCTCGCCTGGATCGCCTCGTTTTACGCCGCCTCGCTGTGCTTGCCGGCGCTGGGGAATTCTGACACTTCCTTCCTGTTCGGGATCGTCTGCCTGATATACCTGCCATTCGCTTGCTTGTGTCCGGCCTGGTGGGCCAACCCATTATTGTTCGTCGGATGCTGGTCGCTGGCCCTCGGGAATCGCCGGACAGCCCTCTGGTGCGGCCTGGTCGCCTCGGCCCTCGGGTTCAGTATCATGTGGGTAATCACCGGGATCGAGCAACTCCAGATCGGATACCTGTTCTGGATGGCCAGCCTGATCGGATTGGCCGTGGCGGGTTCCGATCGGAGCCGGGACAACTTCAAGGCCGCGAAAGCTTCCTGGATGGACTAACTGTAAGCGGCCTACCGGCCCGATCACGACGCCGCTTCGGGATCGGCCTCGTCGTCCGCCTCGTCGGCCCCCTTGTCGTCGCGCTCGCCCTCGTACCGGGTGGCCAGGACCTCGGCGTCGAGGCCCTGCTCTCGGAGCCACCGGACGACGACCGCGGTATAGCCGTGGGTGACCAGGACCCGGCCGGCCCCCGTCTCGCGGATCGACCCCATCAGGCCGGGCCAGTCGACGTGGTCGGACAGGATGAACCCGCGGTCGACGGCCTTCCGCCGCCGGGTCCCCCGGATCGTCATCCAGCCCGAGGCGATCCCGTACGAGGCGGGGCCGAACTTCCGGGCCCAGGGGGTCCCCTGCGCCGAGGGGGGCGCGACGATCATGGCCCGGGTCCAGTCCGTCCCCCTGGGCGCCGACCCGGCGTAGGAGGTCGGCGGGAGGGCGACGCCCCCCTCGCGGTAGGCCCGGTTCAGCTTCTCGACGGCGCCGTGGGTGTAGATCGGGCCGATCGAGGGGTCGAGGCCCGAAAGCAGGCGCTGCGACTTGCCCAGGGCATAGCTGAGCAGGAGGCTGGCCTTGCCCGACTCCTGGTTCGACCGCCACCAGGCGTTGACCTCGCCGAAGACCGAGGCCTGCGACGGCCATCGGTAGATCGGCAGGCCGAAGGTCGACTCGGTGACGAAGACGTGGCACTTCACCGGCTCGAACGGGGTGCAGGTGGCGTCGGGCTCGACCTTGTAGTCGCCCGAGACGACCCAGACCTCGCCCCGGTGCTCCAGCCGGACCTGCGACGACCCCAGGATGTGCCCCGCCGGGTGGAGCGAGACCGCGACCCCGCCGACGTCGACGGCCCGGCCGTACTCGACCGCGTCGACGACCGCCTCGCGGCCCATCCGGACCTGCAAGACGCGCGACCCCTCGGCCGAGGTCAGGTAGCGCCCGCACCCCCAGCAGGCGTGGTCGGCGTGGGCGTGGGTGACCACCGCCCGGGGGACGGGCCGCCAGGGGTCGACGAAGAAGTCGCCCGCCTCGCAGTAGAGGCCGAGTTCGGTCGGCCGGAGCAGGTCCGATGGGTCCATCCCCCCATTGTAGCCGCTGGCGGCCGGGACGGGGATCGGTCCGCCCGGATGCCGGGATCGCCGAGAAAGCCCCCGGCGAGTGGCATCGGGCGGGGGCGTGGATTAACATCCTCAGGGGATGATCCCGGCGCGATGGCCCGGCGATCGGGCCGAGGGGAGGGCGACGGTGGGGATCGGCGAGCCGGCCTTGACGGACTCCGAATTGAGGCGGATCGTCCGGGGCGTCGACCCCGCCGCATTCGTGGTCGCGCCCCGGGTCGTCCGGCGGGCGATCAAGCATGACCGGGGGCTGCCGGCCCTGATGTTCCGGGTCCCGCACCGCCGGGCCTTCGCGATCGAGGGCGAGGCCGCGCTCCGGGTCATCGACCGCGACGAGCTGGGGTTAGAGAAGGGCGAGCCGCCCCCGCCGATGATGATCCTGATCGCCGGGCCCGAGCCCGACGAGCTGGGCGCCCGGCCGAGGGCCGAGGTGCTCCGCGACTGCTGGCGGCGGCTGTTCCACGCCCGGGTCGACGTCGCGGTGGGCGGCCGGATGGCCGACGGCACGATCGGCCCGGGCGGGCTCCGCGACCGGATCCGGCGGCTCGACCCGTCGGCGTTCGAGGAGGCCCGGTCGGTCCTCCGCCAGGAGGAGTCCCTCCTCCCCCCCGGCGACGACCCGGCCGTTTACGTCGAATTCGCGGCGGTCTACCTCGAACTCCGGGCGTTCGCCGACCACCTGGTCCCGGTCTATTTCCCGGCGATCCTGGACCGACCGGCGGCCGACCGGGTGTTCGCCGAGGACGTCGACGCCGGGGCGCTCCTGGCCGCGACCCGGCCGCCGGGCGCGGCCGGCCCGGGGCCGTCGCCGTCCGACGAGGACGACGACCCGGAACCGGCCCAGGAGCCCGAGCACGAGCACGAGGCGCACTCGGGCTCGCGCCATCGCCGGCTCCTCCGCCGGGCCGACCGGGCCGCCGGCCGCGGGAACCTGGTCCGGGCCGCGTCGCTCCGGGCCCATGCGGCGCGGCTGGCCGGCTCCAGCCTGGCGGGCCAGGCCCGGTCGTCGGCCCGCAAGGCCCTGGAACAGCTGGCCGTCCGGCTCAAGGCCGCGCTGGGGCTGGACGAGGCCGACCTCCGCGAGTGGCGCAAGGCCCTGGTCGCGCCGCTGGAGCGGAGCTCGCGCGGGTTCTGGACGGCCGAGGCCCGGATGCTCTACGACCTCCAGAAGGCCTGCGTCGACCACGAGCGGCCCTTCTTCGCGGTGGACGTCGTCGCCTGGGCGACCTCGCTCGGGCGGCGGCCGATCAAGCGACTGCTGCCGCATCACCAGGACGTCCTGATCGTCCAGCACCTCCGGGGGGCGGCCAGGCACCTGACGGCGGCCCGATTGCCCGACGCCGACCGGGCCCGGGCGTCGCGCCTGCTCCGGGAGGCCGTCCACCGGGCCGAGGGGCAGCTCCGCGACCGGTTCCGGCCCGAGATCGTCCGGGCCCTGGAGGAGACCGGGTTCGGGGCCCGCGACCTCCCCGAGCGGGTGGCAGTGCAGAAGCTCGTCGAGGAGCTGCTCGACCGCGTGGTCGGCCGGGGGTTCCTGGCGATCGGCGACCTCCGCGACGCCCTGTCCCGGAACAACCGGAAGCTGCCCGACCTGTCCGGCCCCCGCGAGTTCCTCGCCGGCGACCGCCTGCTCCGCGTCGACCGCCGCCTGGGATCGGCGATGGACGGCGTGTATCGCCCGGGCGAGGTCTACCTCCGGGGCCTCCAGCGGCTCAGCTCGATGGCATTCGGAACCCGGACCGGGCGCCTCCTGACCCGATACCTGGCCCTGCCTTATGGCGGGACGTTCGTGATCCTGGAGGGGCTCCAGCACGTCGTCGGCCCGCTCTCGCACGCCGCGATCGGCGTCGAGATGGAGCTGATGAACCTGACCTCGATCGCGGTCTTCGGGACGGTGGCGGTCGGGCTGATCAACTCGAAGGCGTTCCGCCGCTCGTTCGGTCGACGTCTGGGCCAGGCCTTCGGCGTCGCCCGCGACCTGGCGTTGGGCGTCCCCCGGTGGCTCCTGGACCGCGAGTGGGTCCGCCGCCTGTTCGGCAGCCGGGCGTTCGCGATCGCCTGGCGGGCCGTGCTCCTGCCCTCGATGCTGGCGGCCGTCGTCTGGTCGCTCCGGCCGGGATACGTCACCCCCCGCCAGGCCGCGTCGGCTTCCGGGCTGATCTTCCTGGCGACCTGCCTGGTGCTGACCACCCGGGCCGGGCGCGACCTGGAGGAGATGGCCATCGACTCGGTCGGCCGGGCCTGGTCGTGGCTGGTCTCCAGCCTCCTGCCGGGGCTGTTCCGGCTGGTGATGGACACCTTCGACCGCGTCCTGGAGGCCATCGAGCGGGTCCTCTACACGGTCGACGAGTGGCTCCGGTTCCGGGGCGGGCAGGGTACGACGAGCCTGGCGGCCAAGGGCATCCTGGGCGTGGCCTGGTTCCTGATCACCTACGTGGTCCGGTTCGCGCTCACGATCCTGATCGAGCCGCAGGTCAACCCGATCAAGCATTTCCCGGTCGTCACCGTCTCGCACAAGATCATGCTCGGATTCGTCCCGAACCTGCTGCCGGTCTTCGTCGGCCTGCTGGGCCCGCAGCGAGGGCCGGCGATCATGGGGACGATCCTCCTGTTCATCCCCGGGGTGTTCGGGTTCCTGGTCTGGGAGCTGAAGGAGAACTGGCGCCTCTACGAGGCGAACCGGCCGAAGTCGCTCCGGCCGGTGGCGATCGGCCACCACGGCGAGACGATGGCCCGGCTCCTCAAGCCGGGGTTCCACTCGGGGACGGTCCCCAAGCTGTTCGCCAAGCTTCGCAAGGCCGAGCTCAAGGCGATCCGGACCGGCCAGGGCAAGGGCGCCCGCAAGCACCGGACGCACCTCCACGGGGTCGAGGAGTCGGTCCGCCACTTCATCGACCGCGACTTCCTCACGCTCCTGCTCCAGAGCCGGTCGATGGCCGGGATCCCGCTGGCCCTGGGCCGTGTCATCCCCGGCGCCAAGCGGTTCCTGGTCGAGCTGAACCGGCCGGGGCGGCCCGGGCCGGGCCTCCGGCTGTCGTTCGAGGAGCATTCGGGCTGGATCGTCGCCGGGATCGCCGACCCGGGATGGCTGCCCGACCTGTCGCCCCCCGGGCGCGCCGCGATGGCCACGGCGCTGGCCGGCCTGTACAAGATGGCCGGCGTCGACCTGGTCCGCGAGCCGATCGTCGCCGGGCTCGGGCCCGAGCCGCCCGCGTTCGACTTCCGCGAGGAGGGCCTGGTGGTCTGGCCCGACGAGTCGGCGGCCACCGCGATCCTCTACCTGCTCCGCCCCGAGCCCGGCGTCCCGCCGCTGGTCACGATCGGCCCCTCGGGCGGGCCGACGCCGGTCGACTCCCCCCGGCTCGACGTCGCCCGGCTCCTCTTCGCCGACGCGGCCGTCGACTGGGCCCGATGGGTCGAGGTCTGGGAGCGCGACCGGGCCGGGCAGGACCCGCCCGCCGAGTTCATCGGGGGGCTCAACCTCCTGCCCGACGCCCCGATCCCCCAGGACTCGGGGCTCAGGACCCAGGACTCAGGACTCAGGACTCAGGACTCAGGACTCAGGACTCAGGACTGATTTGTAGTTCTACTGTCCCAGATAAGCGGTGGATGATGTGGGCCGAATGGCTGAAAACATGGCACTCCCGAATCG
>JAABUK010001839.1_pt1 | contig 39631 bp, 38 predicted proteins | sample 5559141 | NCBI WGS metagenome assembly JAABUK01 (sample SAMN10711869, study PRJNA513367) | rock metagenome | isolation source: Antarctica rocks | place: Antarctica: Victoria Land, Pudding Butte nord | collected 2016-01-03 | reverse complement strand
TCACCAGAGCTGGGCTGACTGTGGCCTGATCGCTGTGACTGACTGATCACCTGGTCTTCTTCTTCCAGTGTGTCCATGATGCTCTTGAGCTGATGCAAGTCTTGACTCCATTCTGTCAGCTGATTGTGCACCTGTGCATAGACAGCCCATTTGCCTGTTGACACTTGGTTGCGTTCTGGCAAAATGACAGAAGCATGACATGCAATATCACAAGATGTAGGAACAGCTCTTGTGAGAACAACAAATGCACAGCTGCTAGACTTCACATTTGCAGAGACATTCAGTTGCAGCATTTATGGTGGCTACAGCAAGGTTGCGCTGATTAACCGCATTTTCACAAAAAGAGTCTGGTGTCATGCTTCATGCTCAACATCAGGAAGCCTCCGTAGCAATTGCAGAAGTGTAAATGTATAAGTCATGTTGGCCGTGAGTACTACGTTTTCTCCATGGCAAGACACCCTTGGCTGGTCTAGAACCGGCTTTTGCATCTGTCTGTGATGCAGTGGCCACCAGATTGGTGCCCCTGCCACTGTTATTTGCATGACCACATGAACAGGACACAAGACTTCACTGTCAGTCCAGGGTATGGGCAGATGTGTGGTCAGTGTCTTGTGCCACAGCTGACTCACTGGCAACCAGGGTGGCAGACATGGCAGACATGGCTTTCCCAAGCTCTGCAATTTAGTGTATCCTTGGGAAACTGTATCTGAGATCCAATCTATCAAGGGAATCAGGGTGACAGACATGGCAGAGTGTGTTACCCCTGACAGCTCTGCCTGGTTCTGTAGCAGCTGCTGCCGCACTCTGGCCCTGTCACGAGATGCTTCTGCCAGCTGATTGTAAGCTTGCTGCAGGCCATCCTCACTGTCCTTGATCTGTGCATGAAGCTCAGCAAGCTCAGATCTGCTGTCCTGCAGCTTGCTGTCCCGCTCTGACAGAGTGCCACGCAAAGCAGCTATCTCGGTATCACGCTGCCTGCAGCAAAGCAGAGGCATCCTGTGATGCTGCAGAGTATGCTGAACCGATTGTGAGCTGTGCAAGCATTATGTCCAAGCTTGTGCTTGTCACAAGCTGATTTAGGGCTGAAGCTGAGCTTTGATGAGACAGGCACATAAGTTAGGGAAAATCGTGACAGTGCATCTGGAGCCAAATGCAAAAAACACATCTTACTAACTGCAGAATCCGCAGACTATGCATTGTCGACGTGTGACTCTGTGTTGGAAACCATGCTGTGAGACTCTGACCTCAGTGCAGTGTCTGCTGCGCTAAGCTGTGAGTCCTTGGTCTTGAGCTGGGTTGTCAATGATGCAAGCTCAGCTCTCACAGCTCTGTTTTGGGCTGCTGCTTTCTGCTGAGTCGCTGATGCAGCCTCATGCAGTGCAGAGGACTCCATCTCAACAGTCTGCTTGGATAGCTGTTTGATGGCCACTTGTTTCTGAGCACCATTTCCCCTTGGAGGTGGAGCCATTCTGCGCACTGCTGAGGAGCCTTTTTGGCCAGGCTTGACGGTTGTGGCTATGTACATCTCAAATTTGCCGGTGCTGGTACGTTCTGTCTGGTCGCCTTGTGTTGACGCCTGCACAGAAACTGTCTGTGTTAGTCATGTTTAAGATGGCTTTTTCACCGTTGGCTCGCAAGTACCTGGAGGCCTGTACCATGCTTGTTGACCTGTGACGATGCTGCACCTCTCGTTGCTCGTGATGTGTCGACGTGCAGCCTTTTTGTAGGAGGGATCGCTCGTTGAAGTGTGCGTTCCCAACACTGTCCGTCGCAGTTGATGCCTGCCTGCAGACAGCTTGCGCTTCGAAAGTCAGTGAGCTCGTCCAAAGCTTGGCTTCATTGCACAAATTACCGGTGGTAGAAGCCGTGCTCCCAAGGTGTTCATAGCTGATCTTCACGCTCAGCTCTACGGATCAGCAGTGCCTAGCTAGCGCAGAGACGTGTGTTTTCGAAATTTGATAAGCAACATCGGTTTTGCGACATGCCAACATCCATTCCCAGTTGGCTGAGCTTGTCACAGGCGTCGCAATACGCACAAGACAGATGAAAACTGCATCATCGATCTGCGCGGTTACTCATCTCGTATTCTCGCATTCTAGTGAAAAAGTCCACACGGGTGTGTGTGTGTAACACCGACCTGGTCCTGAGAACAGTCCTGAGAACAAAGCATCGGGAAGCCTAGGCTTGTTCAGTAACTGAATCACCGTTGACATAGCGGCCCTCTCCCCTGACAGCAGCTTGGTCCTTGAGGAACTCAAAGTTACTGCGGCGAAGGACAACACGAGTGCACCTAGGCTGCCTGGGTTAGCTGGCGAGTGCTTAACTATCTCAGCAGCGCGTGCTGACAGGGTCGCCTTTGCTGGCGAGCTGTTTAGTAGAGCCAGCAGAGGTGCGTAACACCTAAAATGTGTTGCGTTTACTTACAGCTGATAGTTTGAGACTTAATGGAGACACTGTTTGTTTGCAGGCAGTTTCCAGTTTAGATGGCATCACAGGAACTCAAGAAGTTTCTTAGGGGCGTCAACACCGAATATCTGGTCCATGCAGACGCCCTTCACCATGGTGAGTTCACAAATCAGGCAGAGCTGGGAGCTGCTGACCGTGCAGACCTTGAAAAATTGGGTGTTCCCAAGGGCGCAGCTGGCCTCATCATCAAAGAAGCTGAAGGCACAGGTGACTCCTGTGCTGCCTGGATCTTCTGATACCAGCTTTGTTATGTGCACTATGGTCTATCCTGTATTCTTCATATTCTTCATTCTTTCTTGCATGTGGCGTCATGAAAGTGAGAGTGAATCACTTTCATGCTCACCGAAAGGCACTAGGCAAGTGGTCCTTTGTTTCAAGTGATCACCTTGTGCTTCATGCAAAATGCCTACACTGTGTTCCTTATTTTTTGTTGGTCAGCCCCTTGAGGTGCTTGAAACGTTGCGCACACTCCTACCCAACGCACCACCAGGTCAGATGAGCGTTTCTTCAACATGATATTGCTGTGAAGCGTATTGCAGCACTGTTGTGCATCATGAGGGCAAGTCTATGTATGGCAATTGATGCTTCATAACCTTTGCATCTATACTGCTTCTGAACTTTGGAACCACTTGCACTGCTCCGTTTTCATGTGGCTCTAATTGTCACGTAGTTGTAGAGTAATAAGCACAGGTTCTCGGTTTTGTCTGTGGCTTGAGGCGTACCTAGCATGCCTGCACCTGCACAATGCTGAACAGTGTGAATGCAGCCTTTCAGCCCTCTTTCTGCATGGGAGGGCAGGACAAAAGGGCATCATCTGCACTCTGATTCAGCTTCATGCTCACAACTTTCATGGACATGATCTTGATGCCTACCTTTGCGGCTCCCATTGCGTCAAAGTGGTTGAAGCTGTCTGGTGTGGTGCAGGTCCAGGTGTAGAGACATCAGTGCTGACTTCCAAAATGGACGAAATGCTGCAGATGATAAAGGCCAAGCAGGTGCAGCATTATGCCTTCAACCAAGCCAAGACAGGGAAAGAGTCGGCTGTGGCAGCAGCTCTGTCAACGCTTAGCTTGAGTGGGTTTGCTGCTGGAGAGCTCCCAAAACGGTGGCCTCATGGATGGGCCAAGAAGTCGTACATGCCATTTGTCCTTTGGCCAGCAGATGGACAAATATATGAAGCAACATATAGCTCACAGCTTGTTGCTCACTTTCATGCCTCTCTTGGTGCCTTTGAAGTGCCTCTGGATGTCAAAGACGATTTCCAGCTGGTTGATGTCCATAGCCAGACAGGTAGATTGAATTTTGTGTGTACTACTGCAGCAAGCACACTTATGTTCAGCGGCGGTACAGATGCTGTCGTTGTACCATATGGAGCTTTGGTGTGGCAGTTGCAAACCAGAGTCTTGTTTGACTGGAAGAGGCCATCTGAACTACAATCTGTGGAATCAGTCCTTGTCCAAGCGCAGCTGGAGCTGCTTGGATCCCTTTTCAACTCACACCATCCTGCACTGGTGGTCTTTACAGATGGGATCAGCTTTGTCTTGCTGCAGCCATGGGGTCGTGGCATCAAATACTGGCATACTTTTGTTGACAAGCCTGGGTGCATCACTGCTGATGATGCTTTGCGTTTGATTGCTCATCATCTTGTCAACATTTCATCCAGAGACCCATTGTTTCATCATTCAGAAGCTGATGCCAGGAACACCGACTTGTTAACAGAGCTTGTACCATTGTTGGCGGCAAAAAAGGAGCTAGGACAGGGTGAAGGTCTTGCTCAGCAGCTAGAAGTAGACCGAGACATGCCTGAGCATGAGCGCTTTGAGAGCACATCAGCAACCATTCTGGCATGGAGGGAGGCAAGCTGGTCGTACTTCATTTGAGATGCTGTTCTACACGTCATTCAATCAACAACAGGTTCTGACTTGAACGGCTACAAAGAGGTCTTGTCAACATCTGGCCCATGTTCACTGATTATGGCCCCTGTCTGTTATTTTTGTGTCCACTTTTGCTTTACGTTCGTTTTTATGTAGTTGAGTATCTGCACTCCTCAAGCATGTATAAACTGCTTTTGTACATGTTAAGCAAGGCAGTGCATGATGTCAACATGAACTGGTTTGCATGTGTCAGTCAATGCAGTATCGTCAACACATGCATGTTGCAGTGCATGATGCCCTTATTCTCATTTTTAGACCATCGTCAGTGAGCGGACTTGCATAAACAGAACTTGGGCAGGACAGCAGAATTGCCCACATTTCAGGGCCTTTGCATGATGCTTTGCGCTGCACAATGTCTGGTGAGTGTTGGAACATGTGAGTTGTGAACCTTGGCATCGCAAATCCAACGCACAATGTCTGGTACATGCAACCCACGCCAACACCTGCGTTTTCCCCCATAGCTTTGCTTGATGCAGTCAAGGTTGCAATCAAGGTAGCATGACCCGCATGCAGTCTCATCGGGGTGCCAAGTTATTGCTGCTGTTTGTAAATTTCCTCACAAAATTTGGCACGGCAGGCGCGAACATTTCTAGACTATGTCGTACACTTGAGTGACATAACTTACCTCACATCCGTATGCAAACATGCTTCCGGCACAGCTAAAAGTGTACCTGCTAACATGTGTCACAGTGAGCACTGGCAGCTTCGTCGTCAAAACTATTCATTTGAGCTGCACAGCAATTGATGCCTCAAGACACTTTAAAAATGCTGTCTGGTTGAACAGTGCCGCACATGCTTATGCACATTCATGATCACGCCAGTCTGTTGCAACTGGGAATGGGCAGTGAGCAGTCCTGCAGAGTGTGCTGGCCAACAATGATGTCTGTGTATTTATTTCAGGTACCAGGGGTTGCCATGCAACACCTCGAGAGGCATGTCAACCTCCTTTCTAGACTATGTGATGGGTAAGTAGCAAATGTCATCTTATGTACAGCTGCAATCATGTCTACAACCTCTGGATTGGGCAAGGACATAGGTATTATTCTGATACTGAAACTCTGTCACCCCACAGCCAAAGCGCAACTTCAATCCCAACTATCACAAAGATGTGGAAGTAGCATTCAGATAGGGACGCCAAGACTTGCTTGCCTACCTCGCGCTAGCTCCTTCCCTGAACACATCAGAATCCTTGTCAGGATGGCATAGTGTTTTTGCAGGGAGAGTTTTATCTATAACATGCGGGCTGCAAGCTGCCGCATGAATTGATGCTGAGCTTGTCTTATAATTGCAACTCCTGCAGCGCTGCAACATGGATGTCTGTTAGGTGCTGCAGTTGGGTGGCAGCATTGAAGGCATTACAGTCACCTACTGTGAAACTGACATACATGTGACATGCAGTGTGCAGTCTGGGGTCCCTGCAGGCAGGCCTTCGTACAAAGCTGCTTCACCTGCAACCTGTCCGTCTGTTGTCTTGACTGCATGTTGAATCTGCACTATATTTATGCTGATAGGGCGATTTGTTCACAGGCAACAAGATTTGCCTGCAGTTGAAGGCATCAGCACAACATTGATGTCACCACAAATAGGCAGGGGCATGACCAATTTTGCACAGGTGATACATGCCATGTATACCAGCACATACATTGTCAACTTGCCTTCTGTGCCTAAATTCTGTGCTGCTAATCTTGTCTGCAAGGTGGCATGCACTCTCTCTGGCAACAGCTACATCACTTGCCAGGCCTCTTCAGCAAGCCCTTGTGCTCATGCACTGACTGCAAGCCTTGATAGTGAGGTCCATCTTGGTCACGCAAGTGGGGCCATTCAACATGCTGCTCCTCAATCAGATGTAAATGAGATCTAGCGGGCCAGGGATTGCCACGGTGTCACCAAGTTACTGTCTTGAATGCAAGCTGTGCAGGAACTGACCCAGCTTGGAAGGTACCTGTAAGGAAGCAGTCACCATTGAGCATAGCAAAGTACAGGCTACGATATGCCAGACTCTAGGGACATGCAAGGCGTGTGATTTTGTGGCTTCAAGACAGTCAGCGCATGATGTAGCCGTGCTCGTGTCCTTTTGATGCTTTCTCTGATAGCAAACACTGAGGAATGTCACCGGCCGTCAAGGCTGTGTTAGCCAGATGCTGCAGTTGTGGTCGACAGTGTAAATGCTGCTTCGCCCCTGCGTCTTTGCTCCGTGCAAGTATAACACAAAGGGCTGGCTCTGCTTTGCACGACCTCGTTAGGCAGGAGCCAACGTTCGCCTAATGGGCTTTGCCGTGACAGCTTGGTGATCAGTGGAGTACACTTCAAGATCTTGGCTCCGCCCACCATGCTTCACACCCCGAGTGAGACTCGTGCGCCTTGCAGCGCAAGCTAGACAACGAAGAGTCAGCTAAGTAAGAGCTGCTGGCGGCCAGCTCCGCAGGTATGCCGTCTCATGCTGCGCTGAGAGCCATGGTGGTTTTAGTCATGGCGAAATGTCTCCCTTTATGGCAGCCATTGATCGACCACTTTACTAAAGCTGCCTGGGTTGATTTGGGTGAGGCTTGGAGGATTCATAAAAGTGAGACCAGTAGCAGGTCGGCGGTCAGGAATGTCCTAGCTCGCTCTTTGGGCGACTGGTGCTGCGGCTGTATCAACAACAACGGGACAACGTTGCAGATCTATGCTATTGCTAGTCACCGACAACTTTGCAGGTCTAGTGCAGGCGTAACTGGGGCAAAGCGGCTTTCATAGTGGTCACCTTCCTGTTTCAAAGACAGTAAATTGCTAGGCTTGGCAAGTATACAGGTGCTGATTCATTTTTGATTTTGGCAGGTGATATGCCTGAAATGAAAGAAGCTGTGTTTGCAAGGTCTTCCTTCTGCAGTACGTGCAAGGAGTTATTCTTGCCTATGGTCTGATCCAAGTAGCAATGAATATATGTTCTTGTTTGCATTGCAGTGAGGATATGGACCTCTCAGCCCTTCGACAACAGATCCTTCTCAGCAATAGAAGTGCCAGTGAGAAGGCTGAGGCTTTTCTGATGAAACAGCGGGTCAACGATTTGACAGCGTTTGAGTGGCGAAATCTCATAGCTGGGATTCCTAAAGATGTGGAGAAAGCGATTGACGTGTTGAAGTCAGCAGGTACCAAGCTTCACTTGCTTCGTAGTACAGGGTCAGCTACTGGTCTTACAACATCATTTGGTGTCACAGTGGCGCTGCATGCCACTGACATTAAGGCCAGGTAGCATGACATAGGTCAGGTCCAGTCTGATGAGCTTTTGGTAGTGTATCAGTGTTGTGGTAACTCAGTCTACAACACTTATGCAGCCTCCATCAGGCCTTTTTTGGCATGCTATGTTTGTAGCTTAATCCCCCTTTCTTATGCATATGGCGTTGTGAATCCCTGTCATGCTCACTGAAAGGCACTGGGCAAGTGGTCCTGTGTTTCAAGTTATCACTTTCTGATTCGTGCAAAATGCCAGCACATCCCATACCTGTTTTCCATTACATTGCATCTACAATGCTGAATGTCTGTGGCTTGCTTGTGTGCCTAAGCTAGTATTTGCATTAGCTTAGGCACACCTGTACAATACACTCTGAGCATGTCACGAGCTGTGACATTTTTGTCAATATGATGTCTGGCTGCCTTGTCGCAACACCCCTGTACACAGCTCTACTTGCATATAAGAGTGATATATGCTCACCGGCACGTATGACTGTCAAGATACGGCGCTTCAGCTATAATTGCCTGGAACACTGCTATACACTGAAACTGAATGTGTGTATGCAGGCGAAACAGTTCCAGGATTGTCTAGGGGTTTGACAGACATGCTTGAGAGGCTTGAGGGTTTGCAAGGTTTGGAGGGGAGGCTTGAGGGTTTGCAAGATTTGGTGGGGAGGCTTGAGGTTTTGCAAGGTTTGGTAGGGAAGCTTAAGGCTTTGGATGGGAGGCTGCGGACCATTGAGCAAGTTTGTAATTTGAGTACCTACGAGATAAAAGGCAGACTTTGGTACTCTGCTAGCAAGGCCAGCAATGAGTCTAGACCAGAAAACGAAGAGTTCAAGCTTGCACTGATCAGAGCCTATCAGCCGCAACAAGAGCTCAAGACCACCTTATTTTGCATGGTGACTGGTGTGGAGCTACCAAAGGAGAATATTGTTGGAGCTCATATTGCTAGCCATAGCAAGAGAACTGACATACAATCTCTGCTGTCGATAAAGAACATAGACGATGTTCAGAATGGCATGTTGTGGAGTCAGCCAATCGAACATGCTTATGAAGATTCTCGGATCTGCTTTGCCTTTGACCCTGCAGATGGTGAGTAATGCCTACATGTTTTGGACAGTGCTTTGCTTGATTTGAGTTTGGCTGATCCATTCCCACATCATAGCAAACCAAAGGCGCCAATGCATGCCAACAAGTTTCAGGCCATCTCATGGCAAGATCTTGATCGCAAGTGTGTTCAGTTTGGCACCTCATGGACCAGACCCTTCAGGCGGGCTTTTACCCTTCATGCTTACTTGGCATGGGATTTCCACCGAGATCGGCAGTGCTTACCAGACAGCCTTGATACGAGTGGCATCTTGACTTCGCAATGGGGCTGTGAAGAGCCCTCAGACCAGGTGAGTGGTTGATTGTGTCGGTCTGCAATATATGCACTTGAGGCAGGTTATGTCGTTGCATCACAACAAAATTCTGAACACCTCGACTGCTGCACAAGCTCATTTGGACCCTAGACCAATATGCATTTGCCTTTGTCTGACCAGCCATCAAAAGTTGTTTCAACAGGTTATACCACGTTCTGGCGTGCTAGATACAATGCTGCAGATGCATACACATTTAGTTCTGATACCTTGCAAAAATTCAGAGTTGTCTAGTGTCATGTACCTTACCGTCCCACTGTCACTATCTGTTCAGTCAACACCATACACAACAGCATGGTTGCAGGTGATGCGGTGGCTGGCCAGTAGTGTGGCAGAGGTAGACAGCGAGGTAGACCTGCAGGAGGACGATGCGAGTGTTGTCTCATCCTGATGCAGGCAGTCTTGATCAACTTTATGCCATGTTTATATTCCACTGCAGCTTCTGAACCACTGCCCAAACCAGGTACATTTGTAACGTCAGCCTTTCAGGCGGTACAATGACAAAGAGCAGATAAGTTTGAATAGAATTGTTCACTTGGGACGGGCCTGCCAGCCAAATTGCTTGGTTTGGGGTGCAAAAGTGGTGAATTGATCGGAGCATCAGCTCTTGCTGTTAGCGAGTCCTGCCAGATACAAACCACAGAGCATTTGTCCAAACAGAGGGAAGCGCACAGCAGCAGATGCAGAAGTTTATGTTGCTTTGGAAGTTCAAAAGGATGCAGCGGCCTGTCTGAGTTGATGGGGCTAAGTAAACAGCAGACCATGCAAAAAGGGTCTGCTGCATTTGGAAGAAACATCATGGCTTGCAAAATTCCTCCACACCATATGATTCATCAGCTCGATGGATGCTGTTGTATCCTGAGCATGATAGTTGCAAAAAGATGAGGCATATTGCAAGTTGCAAAGCTGCTTGTCTAGCATCAGTCAGACCTCCTGATACTGTATGTTACACGCTTCTGCGAAAGTGATAAAGTGCTCTTAGTCAAAATCAGCTAGTTGGCCAAGCACAAACACAACAAGCTTCTTTCATTTCTTTCAGGCCATTTCAAATAATATTGGATCCCCAACAATACGATTCTACCTTGGAAAAATGCCTGGATTAGAAGGTAGCAAACTCAACTTGCTCTGCAAAACCTGTGGCAGCTACACGAATGCAGCAATGTTGAACGAAGCACACAGCTCAATAGACCTCACCACTAGCTGGACATGATTGCTTGACGACAATGTGAGGCATCATGAGTCAGAGTAGCTTGTTGAGGTTGCCACTTGATTTTACAAGCAGATAGTTGTCATGCAAAGCCACAGTATGATGTATACATACCATGTTGCCAGGCCTTGCGTCAATACCAAACAACAAGGTTAGACGCTCAATTTGAACAATCACACTCACATACTGTGTCATAGAACTGCACGGCACCCCCAGGCAGGATTCACCAGCTCCTGCTTAAACACAGTCCTGCAGGTTTGCGTTGGATGTTCCAACCAACATTTCTCAGCTGCCTGGGACACCATCCTAAATCCATGGATATGTTCTCTGTGCAGTGCCAGCCACTTATAGGCTGACCTTCTGCCATGTCAAGCTGCTGTGCTTGCACAGGAACTTGAGGAGAAATTGATTGCAGACAACACCAATGAAGGCTACTGTTTCCTGGAAGCCTTCTCATCAATGCCAGATGTTCCAAAACGCCTGCGCAGCTCCTTCAGGACGTCTTCTACTGGTACAGCCTGCAGCAGGACTTGCCTCCTGACGTGAACAGCAATAGCAAGGTACTGTTGTCAGAGATGCAAATGTGCATGTCTGCAGTCACTACAACCTTTTGACAGACATGTCAATATGCAAGCTGTGCTGCAGAAACTTGCAACACAATGCCATCTGAAGCAAGGGTATTGATGTGTTGATGTCTAGTAATAAAGATTCTGTGTGGGAGCTACTATCAGAAAACACCCACATTGAGCAGCAAAACGCTGCCCTGGTGCTGTCAGCGAAACGCCCAAGTCAGTCTGTGCCCCATATGAAACACCAAAAGCCTGGATTGGCTAATTCAGTGGGATTAAAGAGGCATGCTTGCACAGGAAAACCTTCCCAGCAAGACAGCTTAATGTCCTGTGCAGGTGACCATATAAGACTGTATATGCTATTGGAAAGCGCGGTGTACAGATTGAGCTTCATGGATGCGAAACAAAATGTGAACTGCTCATAGCCTGCTCACCAGACACAAAGGCATGCTAAGCCCTTAGAGACAGTCACGCACAAGACTGCCATTGTGCTGCTTGTGCTCTGTTTGCCATTCAGCACAGGACCTCTTACAGAACAACAAAACAGCAAAGCAATGGGGTATACCTGGACATTCAGAAGGACCATGGAATGGTACAGCAGGTCAGCCATTTCTGAGGCAGCTCGCTCTTGGCCTTCCTGCTGTTCAAGGGTCTCACACAGCTCCCCAGCCTCCTCCCTAATCTTGCTGCACAGCAGCTCCTGATTGCCTGCTAGCTTGGCCGTCCAGGAAGGCTTGCTGCCTGCTGTGAAGGGGCAAACAAAATTTGTGTCAGCAACCGTACATACGCAGTCTGTCGCGACCAACATGGCAAAATCTCTGCTTGTGACACTGCATGAGATAGCCAGCTGATGACAACTCACAGCAGGAAAGATCTGAGAGTGAGGGAAAGCTGCAGCCCTGCTTTTCAGCAGTTGGCAGCAGTAGAGCAGGACTTTGTAAGGCAGCAAGTTGACAACATTGGAGCTGAGAGCCTCAGTGCATGCTTCAACTCAGCAGTTGCATGCACAAACACAGCTTGTCCCAAACTCAGCAACCATGATCTATCTCAGCCAACCAGTATGGTTACAGTGGTGTCACAGCTAATGCATGCATGTCAAACAATCCAGAGCAGCGGACAGGAAGGTCAGAGTCACCTGGATTTTGACTGGATTGCTCGATTCGCTGAGTAATGATGTTCTCCAAAGCAAACAGACTACTTGCAGGCATATTGCTCCTGGACTCATGGTGACCAGCCTCTTGCAGACCAGCATCAGTTCGGTCCACTTCTGAGAAGTAGCATGTCCTGGCACCCTGCATCAGCACTCCCTTGAGCACCGCATGTTTGGGAGAGCAAACTGCAAAGTGGTGCAGGGCCGTCGATGGGCAACAGCAGACATGTAGGCGCAACTGTCACTGAAGAGATGCCAGTCCAAGCATGTGTCTGTTGCAAATGGCAGTCATGCATACCGTGTGACAAGCTGGTCCAATTGGCTCGCCTTGATATATAATTGAGTCTCGGTCACAGTCTAAGAAGACCTTCAAGACCTTGATGAAGTTGCCGGATGTCTCCCCTTTGCACCAGCGACCTTTACGTGATCTGCTGTAGAAGGTTGCAAATCTGCAAGCAGACAGAATGGTGACCAAGCTGTTGCACTTGTCAAATGTACAAACTCACAAAGGGCAGCAAGCACACTCACCTGGTCTGCATGGTCTCATTTAGTGCTGCTCTGTCTGCATATGCTTGCATGAGAACCTCTCCCGTGTCCACATGCTACACTGCCAGCAGCAAAGATAGTAAGGCCCTGAAATCTAATGATGCAGAGCTCTTTACCATCATGCAGTTTCAATCACAGGCGACGTAGATTGTACCTGAGCAATGACGGCCACCAAGCCGCCGGTATCCCACTTCAAACCGTCCAACCAGGCAGACATGCCTTTAGTGTCAGCTTCAGGAAGTGGCGGTGCCTCCGATACATCCTGAGTCGCAGCTTGTGCTTGGGCAGAACAGTGCAAGATCCTCTGCTTACACAGCTGGGCAGCCGCACGGTGTGATGCAAGCTTTTGTGTTTGTACAATGCGGGTACGGTTCAGCTCAGTGGTGCGAGCACTTCGCTTGCTGAGTATTTGAGAGACCACGGCCCCCTGTGCAAGCGCCATGACCACTCCAAGCAGGTGTGGCTCCGTCTGTCGACGACTTGCGCCGAGCATCCTGTTGACCATGTGTTACGCATCACATGCACAGATGCCACAATCAGCTTTGACCGGGCGCTGCATGCACCTAACCATTTGGAAGCCTGGCAAGTCCGACGGTCGAGCAATACATCGCCGTACATCATCAGAATTGTGTGTGTGCTTCTGGTGTACAGCACAGCCGTGTTGTTTTGGCCGGTCTAGACTTCATCCCACCTTGATCAATAAGAGCGTTGACGCAAGTGACGAATTACAGGTGATAAATTCCATCGAACCATGGAAACTCTAGGCACACATGCAGAGTCGACCCTGTGGATCAGACGATCAGTCATCCGCAGCGCCCATCTCCATACCTAGGGACTTACGCTCTGTGATTGCTCTGCAGCATGGGGTCCACATCACGTCTGAGCATAGTTCAGTTCATGGGTGAAGGCGCATCAACATGTGGGTACTGCCACTCCAACGGCGATACCAGCCTTTCATCCGGAATGTGGTGTCACAGTCTCACTGTAGACCAGTACCAACAGCTGGTGAGAAACGATGGATTCTGTCGTCAGAACACCTGCAATAGACCATCCATGTTTCACCAGTGAAGCCCGTTTGTGGGTTTGCAGATTGACAGAGGTTGGAGACGGTCTGGCTGCTACCTGTACAAGCCAAACATGCAGCAGACTTGCTGTCCACAGTACCCAATACGCCTTGATGTTCACAAGTTCCAGCCAAACAAGGTGCTGTCTTGTTCATTTGCCCCCTGCTTGCCTATACGGTGCTAGAATGCATTCAAGCGTCCTGTTTGTGTCTGAGTGCAGGCACAGAAACGTGTGCTGAGAAAGTGGGACAGGTTTCTTGCTGGAAGCCCTCTGACTGCAAGTGAGGATGCCAATGACAAGGTCAGTATGTATCCCTTTTCACTGCATATGCTGACATCTTCGACTCGACACATGGTGCAACAGGCAATGCACGTGTGACAATGCACCAGCATACCCATGTGTACAGCACCTGCTAGTAGATGTCTATTGATTTCACTAGCTCTTTGTTTTCAATGCTCAACAACATGCAGCTCAAATGGGGGCCAGCTGACACTTTTAATTCAAAACCTGACGCTGACCACAAAACCGGAATACTTGCATCCAGACTGTGTTGCAGGGTCACTCAGATAGGAGCGTCAACCTCAATCGGGGCGCTTCTGACAAAAGGTGTTGTGCTGCTTGAGTCATGCTGCATGACTTGTGCTGCTTGGTTGTAACATGCTGTCAAGTACAACTGCCATGTGTGCATTTGCCCATCACTGCAGCGGCTCGTGTGTCCCTGTTATCACCACCCCAGACTCATACATTTGCCATTTCTGTGGACTGTTGCGCGCGCACCATACAACAACATGGTTGAGATGATGTCCTGCAGTCTATTTGCCTTTGTGTCATGGCCCTTTGCCTTCCAAAGGTTGCCCATCAGTATGAATGCTGCCTGAAGGCAGAAGACAAGCCACAAGGGCCAGCCAGACACCCAGTCCAACAATGAAGCAGCTGCCTTGACACATCAAAGGCAGCACACGCCTGGTGTGCTACAGCTGCGTGCTCAGGACAAGCAACAGCACTTCACAGAAGTTGCAGTGCTTCCAATCCAGAGCCTTCTCTCAGAAGTCATTACAGCTTGCATGCAGTCAGGACAGCTGCCTACTATGAAGAATGCACATGTGGGTTTGGTGAGAGCATATCTTGCGGCTGTGCTTGGCTGTGCATTGAAATGTTGCACAGGCTGGTACTATTACTGTCATCAAGGTCTTCAGCTTTGCAGTCTCCCTGCTCAACGAGGCTTGCATTGATTGTCATTCAATGCAGAATATCTATGTCATCCCACTCACCATCCTGTGAATTAGGGCTTGGCTGATTTGCTGTCAATGCATAGCTGGCTGATGATGGGTGTGTTGGCTTTGCATTTATTGATTATCTTCTCATGTTGGCAAGTAGTTCAGTTCACGACGGGCGTGACCTCAACTCAGGCCTAAGTATGCTTACTGCTCTGTTTGGGTAACAAGACGTGTCGCTGTGCAGGCAAAGGTCAGCGTTCCTTCAGAAAAGCAGGCAAAGAGGCTACCAGCAGGAGTAAAGATGACAAGCCCAATTGCTCAGGTGCTGGCCGGAGGCTACCACAAAGCCGGCGAAGCCAAAACGTCTAGCGTGGACACTGTGGCTGCCATTCTTGCTGCTGCAATCAATGTCAGGTGAGATCCGTGCTGACAAAAGTGCGCAACAGTATTGCCCAACACCCAGTAGTTTGGCGGTAGTAATACAGGACAGTACGACGTGGGGAGAGAGATGTTGCAAAGCTTTAGCCAGTCAATAGGTTTGATCTCATGTAGAGAAGACAAATGTCAATTTAAAAAGAAATCAAGACAGCTTGGAACAAACTTGAAACTTGCATGTGTTGCGAAAAACATGCACCTCATGGTGTCCGGCTTTCCACACACTCAGGCAGCAATATGCTCCTTTTGTCCTTTCAACAAAACATGCTCCTGATATGCTCCTTTTGCTGAAAGAACAGCAGGAGCATATTGCTGCCTAAGTGTGTGGAGAGCCGGACATTCAAACTGTGTGCAATGTATTTGCAACAGACACACCACCACAATGTGTGCACAGTCTTCCAGCTCTGGCAACATGCTGGCCTCCAACAAGACAGCCAAGCATAGCTGGTCACTAATGGGAATCAAGTCTGAACTGCAGAACTTGCTGCTTGCACCCACCAGAAAGAGTTAGCTGACAATGCCGCCTACCCTGGCTGAAAGTCATGAACCAATGCTGGCATGTGCATGGCGACCACCCCATTAGTTGGGGCTGCCCTAGGACAATGCAGGATGTAGTCATGGGTGCTGCCCAACTGCTGACTCAGGGCTTTCACAATTGTCCCAACCTCCAGCTCAGGGAGCCATCATGGATTAATATGTTCAAACACGTTTGTACGTACGACGCCTCACCGTAACAACCTGTAAGAGCCAGCAGCTAGCTTAAGCAGCAGATTGGTAGAGCATCATACTGCTGTTGCAGTCTTGTCTGAGCACGGTCTGAAGACTGTCAAGGGTCTAGAGTACAACGGTGTCATTAATTGGCCAGCCAGTTGATGCTTGAGTCAAAACAGTTAGTGACCCAATGTGAAGTGGTGCAAATGTGATACAGCCTTGAGAGGTGGTGCAACCTACATTCGTGCACACCTGTTGAAGGGCATTGGCATTATCAAGTGCAAAGGTGCAACACTTGAGGCTGAAGCGGCTCTCAAGGAGCAGCAGTTCTGCTAAGATGCCGACAAAGCACAAAGTTGCATAGCTGGACACAAAGTGCAGCACAGTCACTCTGATCCTGAAGCCGCTCGTGGCAACTTCAGACCAGCCACACGCGCTGATCATCTAGTGTATGTCCTCTGGATTCTTCACATTTTTGTTGTGTTCCGCCTACTGAGTCTGCAGAGCCTGCAGACTGAACACGCTTGAAAAGACGGAGATTGCAGAACGCACACATTATTGTAAGAGTGTGATGAGGAGTACCCTGAGTGGGACGGTGAGGAGTAGCTTGCTCAGCTCTTGTAATGCATGATTCAACATCAAACAAAGTAGTTTTTGTATTGTATCACTTTATATGTGCTGATATTGACACGTGTAGTGTTCACCTATTCACATCCTTACGATACAATTCTTACCTTGCTGGACTGCTACTGGAGAATTGTGTGTAGTGCGTATCAGCATTGCCTGTTATGTAGGGGGTAATACTGGTGCGTAATATGCAGGATCCGCTTGTACAGCTGTTTCTTGACCCAAGCTGACTTCATTGCAATGGAGCCAGCAGGCCATCACTACATGCAAGCAGTTGGGACACGTTGGTCCCACATACAGCTTTGTAGAGCTCACAAGTGTCCATACAGCAGCACTGAATCTGCAAGCTACTGCACTTACTTTGCTGGTTTCACGCTGCGTTTGCCTGCATTTGAGGATCAGCTGACATGAGCAGCAGCTTTATTGCAAATGGGTGTTGCGTCACACCCACCAATGCTGTGTCAACAAGGCTGTTTCAACAATGCTGCATATCAATGCACAAGAGGCTGGTGCCGGCACTGACAGGGAGGTACAGCACCTGCGTAAGTGTACTATTTGTTCCTCAGTATGACAGCCATATAGCCTATGGATTTGCAAGACAGGACTGCCTTATGTAACTTAAGATCGATTTTAAGTTACATAAGGCAGTCCTGTCTTCCAGATCCATAGGCTATATGGCTGATATCAGGACAATGCGTACCTGACGTCTATTCAGCTTGGTTGGCAAACAGTGAAACGTCAAATATCATCGCAAGAATGCCCCCACTTACACACTGGTCATCTTGTGCAAGCTACACCCCAGCTTGCATAGCTACAACCCAGCCTGCATAGGATGGTGTGTGCCTTGAAGGACCACACAGACAGCAACACTGAGAGCCAGAGAGGAACTGCACACTCTAGAAGCGGTTTATGACAGAGCAAAGATGGCGTGTAATTGTTTGGTCAGCGGCCCAGATTTAGCCAAACAGGCATGAGAATTGCTGGGCTGTTTGACCAACACTCACACATACTCTAGCTCTGTCATGCACCGCCACAGTCTTGTTGACTGTTGCATAGCGACAGCTCTTAGACATCTTGGTACTTTGCAGCATGGCTCTGGAGAATCAGCTGCCCCTCTCATCCCAGCATGGCTGTGCATCTGGTACTCAGAAACATGCTGTGCACTTGTGCCTGGTAAACTGCCTCAAAACAGTGATCAACGGCAAACATGCTTAACGATTGATCAGTGTGCATCAGCAAATGGCAGACAAACAAATTCACCCATTGACGCCAGGCTTTTTGCTCGGACACTCAAACAACCACAATGTTTCCAAGCCCAAGGGCATTGAGTCAACCTCAGCAACTTGCAACGGCTGATAAACAATGTGCAAGGCTTGCAGCAAGATCTTCTCAACTGCTCCGCATACCTGTTCAGAACAGAAGAGAAGAATCAGAAAAGCTGTTGTTGGCTAGAATTAGTCCGCTCAGCTAAAAAGGTTTGCGGCATACTGGATGTATGCCTTGTTAACTGTTGCTGCATAGTCACCAGTCTGCACAAGTCAGCTGAACGGCGTTCAAGGCTGGGACAGCTTTGGCCCATGCTCATCATGCTGTGAAGTGGTTGCGTATGCTTCAAGGCTTTGACTGGTACATCAAGTCACAGTAGTGGGACCTGATGTACCGATGCGAGTCTTCTAGCATACATGACTATCATCATCATGATGAGCACAAGTCACGTGTCCCACGGCCAACTTATGGATTGGTGTGCTGGCATCATCAAGCATATTCACTGGATGTGAACGACCACTCATCATCCTCAAAAGTTTGCTTGTTGACAGCACACCCATCCTCAAAATGGATAGAGTGGTGGAACCAGATGTACCGATGAAGGTCTTCAAGCAAACATCACTATTTGTCAGCCTGATGAGTATAGGCCGCATGTCTCACTGCCAACTCATGGTCTGGTCATCATCACATGGGTCTTTGAACATGAGTGTCAATCATGTCTAGGAATATGTTTGATCAGAGAGGTGGGACCTGATATACCAGTAAACGTCTTCAAGCATACGTCACCATCTGTCAGCCTGATGAGTACAGGCTGCAGCTGTCTCACTGGTCAACTCTCATTGGTGAGTAGCCCAGATTTAGGGGCTGCTCCCCTTCACAGTGAAGCAGGCTGAAAGCGAGAATGGAACGTATTTTGGCTGGCTTTCTGAACTTCAATTGCAGCTTGCAGACCATGAGCCTGTGATCTGACTCAATGTCAGCGCCTCTGAAGACTCTGGTCTCCTCAACAGCTTTGATGTCACGTCTCCTGAACAGAACATGATCAATCTGGTGGTTGGTGCTGTCAATTGCATTGGGCTTTTACCACGCCTGCAAGCGCACCAGCTGGTGCTGGAAGATGGTGTCCGTCAGCAACAAGATTGTTGGCCATACACAGGTGCAGCAATTGCAGCAGTTGCAACCGAGTGTCATTGTCAGTAATTGGCACTGAGAGACCAAGTCTGCCAATAACACCACCCCATACCTGCGCTTCACAGCCCCGCTTGGCATTGAAGTCGCCCATAAGCTCTCTTCAATCCCAAAACGTCTATGGCAATTCAGAAATGTGCTCTATCAACTGAAAACTTAAACTCAGAAACGTCTGGAGACGGTCAAAACGCATTTCTGCATGGTGGAGATGTTTTAGCAATAGCAAGTTTGCATTTGCCACCTTTTCAAGCTGCTGCTGGAGCTGCTGGTAAAAAGCATCCTTGACATCATGGCTTGCAACGATACTCTTGACCAGTGGTTCCAGCAGCAGCATCATCGGTCCTCGATGAAAGTACATCAGCAAAGACAAGAAAGAAGTACCCTCAGCACTTTGCAAGAGCTGGTGACTAATGTGCCAGCTTGCAGCAAGATTCTTCAATTGACTTGCATACATGTGCTGGCCACAGAACAGCTGTTGTTGGCTAGAATTTGTTGACTCAGCTAGAGGAGTCTGTGGCACACAGGATGCCTTATCAATTGATGCTACATAGTCACTCATGCCCACAATTCAGCTGAACGGCTTTCAGGGCAGCCCTGAAAGCCCTTTCAGCCTGGTCAGCATGGGCCAAAGCTGTCTCAGCGGCTGGGACAGCTTTGACCCATGCTTACCAGGCTGAAAGGTGGTTGTATATGCTTGAAGGCTTTGACTGGTACAACAGGTCCCACCACTCTGGCTAAGTCGTCGCTTGATGCGCTGTTACCATCAAGTCAGGAACGTGCTTGATGACGACAGCATATCAATCAACAAGTTGGCCAGAGTAGTGAAAGTCTCTATGTATACATCACCATTTTCCAGCTGTTCCAAGGTTTTCCAGAGTCCCATGGGCTTCTCAATAAATTGACGCCGAAAGGCGTAGTCTTTTCTTTTCTTTTTCTGCCCTCAAAGGGAGGACCAGTGGCAAGTCAGCGATACATGTTCAGCCTGGGCTTTGTTTGTACTCTAGGTTGGAGTCCCGTACTGGACGATGCAGTGAACACCTCTTGCAGTTTTCCAGAACCAAGGGATCTTGACTTCAGGTCAGGCAGGATGTTGCTGAATATTAGGATGTAATGGTGTCACACCAATTGCAGACTGTTTTGCCGCGACAGGGCATGCACACTCCACCGCGCGTTTTCTATATTGTCGTCTGACATCACACAATGTCACATGATCATGCAGATAGCAAGTGGTGGAATGCATGCGCTGTCGCGGCATTTCTGGCATGTCTGAGATCTAGGTTCAAAGCTGGCACAGCTGCTGCGCTGCCTGGTGCTCAGAGACACACCCTACAGACTGATAGAGAAAGGGGTGACAAGTCATCACTTTGCAGCACAGCTTGCCCTTTGGACTGATCTGCAGAGCCTGGTGAAGTACCTAGACAGTTGAAGCCAAATACTTTATGCCATGTATGCCACGTAAGTTGAACTGCTTGTCAAAGCCAGCATCAGGCCTGTCATGCTGATGAGCCATCCAATGTGCTATTCAAAGCTTCGTCATGCATAGCATGTTGGATGGTCTATCAGGATGACAGGCCTGATGCTGGCTTTGACAAGCACCTCAAAACATGACAACCACTTTGCATTGGGTGCATGTGCAATGTGAATTCATGACTGCTTGGTGTGTCAATCTACAGCTCCATCAAATGGAGCATAGACCTTGTTGCAGACAAAGTCTGGCACTGCCGAAGACAGTACAAAAGCAATGTCCTACCTGTCAACATCTACAAATCACGGACTCATTTGAGCACATTTGTGATTACTGTTTTATGGCAGCCATGGCAGTGTTCCAAACACCCTCTGTTTCCCTGGCTGGGGGCACAAGATCCACCAGGGTTCAGGAATAAATAATATATATATGTATAATAAGGAAAATAGTGATATATACATAAATATATGACTTTTCAACAAGCAACACTGTCAGAACAAGACAGAGCCTGTTTGGTGGTCGTGGGTTTGGCAATGACAGATGTGGGTGCTTGCTGTTGCACATCTAAGGAACTCATATCTGCTGCTGTCAGATCCATGCCCAGAAAGAAATGAAAAGAAAAGGCTACACCTGTCAGTGTCAATTTGATGAGAAGCCAAGTATTACACTTAGCTGCACAGGGCATGCCCAGAAACAAGACTGTGCCTTGCTCTGACAGTGTACACACCCTGTCAGCCTTGTGAGTCATCAATCTGAGCAGCAAAGTTGTGATAGCCAGATTAGAGTTGGTTCTGCAGGCTTTTGCACCTCACATGCTGGTGTAGTCTCACTTGAGTCTGTGTTCAAAAAAAAAGAAAAGCAAAGAAACTTTTACGCTGTTCAGCAATCATAACGGGAGCTTCCTAATGCGGCAGCCAGGAGCTAACTGTCCGCACCTTGCACGGCGGTCTCAAGCCAGAAGCTGCCAATGCTTAGGTCACAGCCTGCGTTCAACATGTAATGCTCAGATCCTACACTCAACGTGTAATATGCAGAGCAGTGGCAAATTGTAGTAAATACAGTCGCCAAAGATGGCCAATTGCACTTTTGCAGACAAAGTTGGCAGACCAAATGCACCTCATCTCTTTCCCCACTAAGAGATGCGCTGCATCATTGGGTCTGCCAACCATCATGTGCAAAATTAGTTGTACAAAATTGGCATACTTGTATCACAAGCAACACAATGAGATCTGATGGCCGTATACATCAGCCACAGTGAGGAATGTTAGATGTACAAGTGCTGCAGTTCATTTGGAACAAACACCCTTCTGGGCACTGCCATTGGCACAGCTGATGAGGTGGCATGCTGCCAGGACAGTACCAGCTTGTTTCAGAGGTCTTTCTGAGGGATCCATCCTGCGTGTGTTGCAAGACGGTTCCTTTCAAGTTGCGTCTGAACAAGGACTGTCTGTTTTGAACTGCCAACCCTTACATCAGTACACCAACAGCAGCCAAGAGCGTCTGCACACACGCCCTTGAAAGATTAACATATGTTGTATGCATGAGCCATGCACATAAGAGGTAGGCAGGTCTAGGGAGCATGTGCCTCTTGCAGGAAGACTACTTCCAGGAAATGCATCAGGCGTTCGCTGCTTCTCTTTGTTTCCTCCCTTTTATTCAATGGGTGGGGGGAGGATCCTTTTCACCTTTTTGCATTTTTCGTTTTTTATCAACAATACCGACCTGCATCAGCACTGTTGACAACTTTTACAGTGATGATGCAAAGGGAACGAAGCTCCATGCCACCGCTCTTGAGCAAGTGGCACTTTTGAGCAAGAACTCTTGCTCCTGAAGCTTGCAGCGTCCTGTCTTGAGCACTAGGCGCAGGGCTTCAACATCTGGTCATGGAGAGCCGAGCTTTCTGGAAGGCCAACAGCGTTTCTTGCTGGGCGGCTCTTCTGTCCTTGAAAGTGTGGTAAACGTTTCAACAACACAAGAAATGTCCCGCAAGAAATGATGTTGCACTTAACTAATAAATCTCTCGACCACATGGCAACCCTGCAGCTTTACGCCTGAGTCTTGTTACTGTATGACCCTCTACACTGCTGAATGTCGATCCACATCACGCTTGAGTGAAACAACCGCAGTGACCCAAAGAACCAGGCTGTAACGAAAACAGCAGTCATGTACTTTCTCTCCTTAGAGTCATGTGTGTTGTGCTAAACCCATCATCAACACCCATCGCATCCAGTACAGTTTTGACTGCATTGCGTTAAGGTTTTGCTGCTCCGGTCTTCTGTGAGCAAGCTGCACAACTTCTAGCAAGCTGCACAACTTCTAGCAAGCTGCACAACTTCTACATAGCTGACTGAAGCAGTGCAGTCACATTTGTCTCACACTTCTGTTTGCTGCGCAGGTTTACAGAGTCATTGTGGAGAGCTGCACATGGTGGCTGGACTACACAGGTCCTAAACGGCCACCTCAATTTTCATGCAGACCCAGCTACAGAGTCAGCATCAGATTCCCTACAGGCAATACACACAGACTCACATGTACATGGTCAGACGCAACTGCTCTCATACAGCAGCCGTCGACAGGTGCCCAGCTCTGCACTGCACGCACTCAGGACAGACCATGCACAACCTGAGACCGCTGGATCAGGGAGTGGTAGCCAGATTGTGGAGGGAGATGAAGAAGATGCGGCTGCTGCTGTCTTGGGTAGCAGCCCAACACACAGCATCACCAACATGTGGGCTGGACCGGCGTTGAGTCTCAGTCTCAAGTCAGCCCTTTCTGATCAGCAGAACAGTGTCTGGTCTTCTCAGCAGTTGGTCAGCAAGCAGGCAACTACAGGGACTGCAGCAACCAGCGATGCTGTCAACAGTCAACATGCTCAAGCAAGTGTTCAGAAGGCTACGGCAAGCAGCAGCAAGGGCAGTCCTCAGCAGACAGATCCCTCTGCTGAAGCGCCTTTGACTGCAGAAGGCAACCAGGACAATCAGCAGGCAGGGCACCCCCCTTTGAGGTCAAACAGTGGAGGCAGCAAGGGCAAGCATGCCCCCATAAGCCTACCCATTGCTGCTAGCACTGGGCAGGCTCCAGAGGCAGAGCTTGCCCATGAGAGGCCTAACAGTGGAGGTAGCAATGGGCACAGTCAACAGGCAGGGCCATCTGGTGCAACAGCCCTGAGAGGGGGCGGGGGTGGCCACAGCCAGAAGTCTGGACCAGCACGGCATCTGGAAATCAAGATGGTGCCTGCTGGTCCAGAGCTTGTGGATGTAGAGTTCCCTCTGTACCTCAAGTATCAGGTGTCCAACCACCATGATGATCCGCACAAGGTCAGCCCCTTCCTTACTTCCACTCCCCTGCCATCCCCTCCCCTACCCTTACACCCCAGTCCCCTCCCCTCCCCTCCCCTCCCCTCCCCTCCCCTCCCGTCTGCCCTGCCTTTTGACCCTTTCATCCACTTGACTCTCCTGCCCTTGAATGTCCTTGCTAGACCTCTTTATATCGTGTGCAGCTTGACCTCCACAGATGTTTGTGCTGCATGACAGACTCTGCATGTTGCCATTTTCCCCCTGCAAAGGCTTGCCAGCATTGTACAGGTGACCAGGCAGTCCTTCAAGCGCTTTTTGATAGACTCCCCTTTCAAGGCGACCCCAGCTGATGCCTGGCCCCCTGGCCATAGCCCTTCGTGTGGCTTGGGCTCCTTCCACCAGCAGTACTGGCTAGATGGTAGGCACGCCACTTGCATCAGTCATCACCTGTGTCAGCCAGCACACCGGCAGCACACAGGCTCGATGCACTCACTCACTCACTTGCACATTCACTCAGTCTCACTCACTCACTCTTTCACTTGCACATTCACTTGCACATTCACTCAGTCTCACTCACTCACTCACTCACTCACTCACTCACTCACTCACTCACTCACTCACTCACTCACTCATTCACCCACTCATTCACACTCACTCACTCACTCACTCACTCACTCACTCACTCACTCACTCACTCACTCACTCACTCACTCACCCACTCACCCACTCATTCACACTCACTCACTCACTCATGCACTTACTCATTCAGTCTCGCTTACTCACTCACTCAGTCTCACTTCTTCACTCACTCACTGGCTCACTTACTCACTCACCCACTGGCTTACTTACTCACCCAACCTTTGAGGTTTGTTGCCCTTGTTCTTGTACTTGCTGACTCTCTGGCATGTTGACACCTTCATACAATGCACTTAACAAACTAGCAACACAGTAACTGTGCAAAACAAGCTTAGTACCCTGATGTTGCACTTATCTGCTTGCAGGGAAGCTCGTAGCAGTGGGTGTGCTAGATGTCTTGCCACATGCTCTGTCAAGCAAGTACTTCTTCTGGGACAGTGACTACGCTGCACTGGCACCCGGCAAATTCTCAGCATTGAAGGAGGCAGAATGGGTGCAGAGGGCTGCGCAGACCTGCCCTGCCCTGCACTATTACTACATGGGCTTCTACATCCACAGCTGCCACAAGATGCGCTACAAGGGAGACTACCATCCATCAGACCTGCTGTGTCCTGAGCGCTTGACCTGGGTTCCCTTTGAGCACGTCAAAGCTGCTCTTGATGTGAGTTGGCTGAGATTGCAGGTGTTGGTGCCGTATGCAGCAATGCATGCCTTCATGCCTTCAAGAGTGGCACTGCATGCAAGCATTTTGGCACTGCATGCAAGCATTTTGGCAAACGTTATTGGTCTCACAGCAACTACACAAGTGATGCGCCACTTGTTTGTTGTCACCATTGGCAACTACTTGATTGTGAGCAACCCTCGACAGGCCTCATTCTCCTTCTATTTGCTTGTAACATACAAATGGCATGTTGCACAGGAGAAGGAGTATCAGGTGCTGTCAGATGTACCTGGTGCTGCAGAGGAATCGGGCACTCGTCACGACATCACTGCTGGACCTCAACAGAACAGCGACAGTGCTAAGTTGAGTAATGCAAAAGTTGGTGATGAGGCAGTGTCAGCTAGTCTAATGTACTGGCGCGACCTTGAGTCACCTTACCAGTTGATGCGCTTTGGCGACATGGAAGACTTTGGCGTGCCAGAGGTATGTGTTCACATCTGGAGTCGGTTCTGGGCTTTCACATCTCTTAAGCATGCGCCTTCAGTCCTTTAGACTTGCTGCGGAACTTTGCTTGATGCAAACTGCTTAGCTTTTAAGTGGCATCATGCATGGTTGCAGCACCTGTGCTTGTATGTTGTCCAACGTCGCAAGATGATGAGCAGCATACTTTTTGTGCATTGCATCTCTTGCAGTGAGTGTCTAGGCACAGTTACGCTTAGTCGTTGCTCTGCTGGTCAGGAAACACGCAAACAGCTGACAAGGCAGCTGGCAGAGTGGCATCGCTTGGTGGGACCAGCTGCAGCTGGCATGGTGTTTGTGCCCTGAAAATGCTTGGCCCTTGCACTCTGGGTGGGCCATTGGGCCGGGGCAGCTGGGTGTGTCTACCGCACTGGAAAGCCTCGATGCATTGCAATCTCTTCACAGTAGTAAGGCTCTCCAAGGTACAATTCTGAGTTGACATGTTGACAGCCATCATGTGCTGTGATGCACAGCCTGACCCGCAGCAAGGCTGTGCCTTGAACAACAGGTGTCATACGTTGAGGTATTAGAGCTGAAATAAACATCGGCACATTGACCTGTACGTGTCCCGCTTAAGGTTTGGTTGGCAGTACTGAGTATGCTGGTCAAGCTTTTGTGCTCAACACATGTTGCAATGGCCATGGCACATGCAGGTTGTTGCACAACCATATGCATGATGGCAGCAGGCTGTGTTGCATTGCATGTGCCTGTTCACTGTGCTGAATGCTCACATGCATGATGCAGGCCATGTAGGGTATATGGCAGCAGCCATGACCAGATCGGTCAAGTGCATGACTCCTGAAGCTACACAGGGCTGGACATAAGTGATCATGTTATGACATGCTTGTGAGACAGACAGGGTATGCAAAATGCAACTGTAGCAAATTTGTAGAGGGAGGCAATTTTGACTGATCTTTGTTTGTGCAACTGTAAAAACATGTCATGTACATCAATGTGATCCTCACGGCAGTACGACTTTGCTTTGTGACTGTGGGGAATTGTTGCAGCTTGATTCTATGTACTCAAATCCTGCTGGGTAACGTATTTGTCAGGCAACGCACAGGTGCAAGCAATTTGATGGCCCCCAAAATCAGGTGTGCCTGGTGTATAATTATACTCAGATGAATGGACACAACGCACTGTCATTGTTGTCTTACGCGAATACATTGTCAGTGGTGTTTTTGTGGAACATTGAGTTTGCAATCAATTGATGCCAAAATGTTACAGCAAGTCAAATAACGCTTACACCAATCAGTGCACTGATGACACCGAAGTGACACTCAAACGCAATCCGAAGACAGACGGACTGCGACATTGGCAAAAGTTGCCTGACGAGATGTCTGCTGGATTCTCAAGTGTATGGATAACAGAAAGCACTCTCTACTTCTTCCGCCAGAAAGCAAGAGCGCTAGTTCGCCGTGGACACCAGTAGAACTGATTTAAAGACGTTCGACGCGAGCGAGGGCCGAGGACCGTTTCATGTCCACCATGCTGCGGACACTGCTTCGCAGCACTTCTGATCGCCAGTCAGATGGAAGCACAAAGGGATCCCTTTCAATGCCGAGCTCTCCTAGCTTTAGTGATTTCAGCATGGGGTGTGGGCAAGAAGAATGTGAGTGATGTCGCCGCAGTGGAACCAAGCCGTGCATTCTGCTTGCATGAGCTACAACTGTCAACATCAGAGTTATTTGTGACCTAATGGTTGCCTCACGCTGACCCTTTCTGACATTGCAGTTCACGGCGAAGACGTCCATTCACAGTCTCTCCCCTCTCAGCCTGCACAGAACGCTTGGTCTCGACGTAGTCTTGGTCACAGTACCAGCTTCAGCAGCCGTGGAAGCTCGGATTCGTCCAGCTCTTCCGAAGGCGACTGTGACCAGCAGGCCAAAGGTGCGGAATCGAACTAAATGGTGGTGTGCTTACCACACTCGCAGCATGATCCCTCACAGCTGCACTTGTGTACCTGGCGCAGTTGTGTCTTCTCCTATCATGGCCTTTCGCAATCTTCGTCTGGAGCCCTGCCTTATTTCAGTGCCTGGTTTGTTTGTTCCTGGTGTCTGCAAGGCCATCAAGTAGTTCGCACGAGTAGTCACCCACGTTCTGTGTTGCTGTGTGTCTCAGGCACAAAGGCAGGCAAAAGTGTTGGAATGGCCATTCCTCAGGCAGACAGGGCATATCAAAACCACTTCATCCCTGCAGTAGCAAGACATGCACAGGCTGCTACGCCTCCAAAGGATGGCAAGCCGCCAAGGCAAAAGTATCCAGAGAAGAAAATTGATGGCATGGACTACTACGAGTTCTGTGAGCTGATCCGCAGCAACAGCCTACGACAGCCCCCCCTTATCCACTGCGCCCTGAAACAGGAGCAGCAGATTCCGTTCAGCACCCAGTCAGGTTGCGCAGCAGTATTGCTTTAGCAGCCGCACCTGCTTCCAAATGTACAGTACAGACAGCAAACAGCTGTAGAGTCTCCAAGCAGATCGCAGCCGCAGCTGCAAAGTGCATTGAGGACATAGCTGCCTTCAAAGATTTTTGAGCCTCATGTTGCTGCGCCTGAAGGCACTCTCTGGCCTTGTGTGTGCAACGTTAGTACAGAGTTCTCCCAAACTTGATCAAAGTGATGAATGGCATGGCTTGCAGGCCATATCTGCTAGGTTCGTAAGAACAGGGTTGTTGCACCAATTTTGTTTGTACTGTAGCTAGAGTTGTATGTTGCAGTCAGGCTTCAGGGACAGCAAATACAAGCAAGAGAAGCAGGTCGCACAGTTTCAGCCTGTTCACTGCAAAATGTGCCAGCTGGAATCGAGACACTTGAACTTGGTGTGTGAGTAGAACTGATGTAGTGAAAAAGTAAATGCTTGATGTGTTGATGCTGTCTTGAATTTATTATGAGCCTGATGTAGAATATGATGTGAGAGGCTGATGATTTGAATTTGTTTCACTGGTTGTACCCAATGTACAATATTTCAGAGCCAGCTCGTAGATGTAAACAGCATGTCAACATCTTATTATGATGCATTACAGAGCACTACATAGCATAGTTATTATTCTTGTCTCATGACAACATCTGTGAAAGCTGATTTGTTTCAGATTAGTACTTACTGCAACGCACTGTGAGAGTGAATGGCGAGCTGCATGTACCACTACACCCAGTTCGCACAGCTGTTCAGGTGTTGCTTGTCGTCGAATCACAAGGGTAGCAGCAAATCAGCTGCACCACCAAAAAAATGTGATTTGATACAAATTCAAATGGAAACAGAAAAGCAGAAGTCACAGATCATGTCAGTAAGGTTGATCAGCGCACAGCAGCAAGTGCAAAACAAGGCAGGAACGAGAAAGCATTTCCTGCTGAATGACGGTGTCGCTACTTCGAACAATCACATACACAAATCACCCAGAACACTACACCAGCTTCTATGTCAACAATCCACAAGCGACATACAAGAGTTGATCATCACAAGCTGGATCCCAGCATGTTGATGCAAAATCTAATAGCAAAATTAGGAATTGCCTGCCAGGCGCAGGACTGTTGTTTTTGACGCGAGCGCTTAGCTATTGGGAAAAATCGCTGCGAAAGACTTTTGTTAGGCAAGCAGGGTGTGCCATGATGCTGCAGACGCACATCACGGATAACGCGTGCATACTGTACAACTGGCATGTCTGGTCTGTTGATACATGACAATCCGAATGCTTCAGTAGTCAGATTGCTGTCTGAAGGCATCTGGCTGCTATGAAGCCCTGTGACCTGCCTGACGGGACTTCTATGCAACCATCTGCTACAGCTGTCAGGCAAACTATGTGTAGAGCACAGTGCCTTTGCCAATAGACAAGATTCCAGGGGGCATGCAGCGGCTTCAGCAGCTTCACTGCTAGTGGTCCAGTTGCCTTTGAGGTGAGAACTACATGATGACGATGCATCAGAAGAACTGTCGTTGTCATCATCATCCTGCTGATCATCGTCATCTTGATCTTCATCCTCCTCATCGTCATCCTCATCCTCATCTTCTTCAGCGTCCCCATCCTCGCCAGCTGCCCCACCCCAGCCTCTGCAGTCATGACATACAACTGGTCACATATTGCTGCTTCACCTGCATGCCTCAGCATGTGCACACTGGATGTCAGCAGAGCACGTCTGCCAAAACAGTGCAAGCAAGCGGTGTAAGATAAACCAAATGCGTTGCAGCAGCAATGCCATACGCAGGTATTGCAGTAGGCCTGAAGGCATATGAGCGCTATCTGCTAGGAGCAACCATTCATGCTGGCAGGAGCAAAGCAAACCACCTGCTGGGACCCCCTCCTTCACCCCCATCCTCTGCACCCCCATGCAGCAGGCCCCCACCCCCTGCTGCATCCTGCACCGAGGCTTCACCATCCCTCTGCGCTGCGTCTCTGCCCATAAAGGCCTGGCGCAGGGCAAGCCCTTTCCAAGTCTGCCCCTTACTGCTTTTCAGCACCAGTATCTCAGCAGATTGACAGATGGCAGAGCAACACCTGTTGCAGCTGCTGGCTGTGTCACAATGCCAGCAGCTGTCATGGTGAAGGTATGCTTGTATGGCTGGCAGCTTTGAGCTTGGCAAAGACAGCGTCCCCGGTGTAGTGCCTGAGGGTGGAAAAGGATGGGAGGTTGTGTCCAACTCTGCTGCTGCATGTACGTCCACAAACAAGCCATGTGGAACCTGTCTAACAAGCTTTTCACTGCTGCCTGAGTTTGCCATGCGTGGAGATGTAGCATCTGCCAAGAATCTGTCAAGCAGAGCTTGTCTGACATTAGGTGCATTCACAGCACTTTTGCTGCCAGCGAATCCTGGCTGAAAATTGGAAGAGAGAGGTATGTATGGCATTGATAGGGGGATATGCTGTTCTGCCAGCTGCTGAGTCAGGACATCTATTACATCTGGCTGCTTCTCTGTAGCCACCCAGGCACTGAGCAGCTCTCTAGTTGTACTGATGCTAAACTCAGTCTTAGTCAGGCGGGACAACTGGTCTGGCAAAAGGCTTGAATGATGCAATGTGCATGCAGACTCCTGCACATGCAGTGAAGTGCTGCATTTGATGGCATTACTTATTGACCTATCAGCTTATGTCCTAAACACAGTACGAAGCAGGTACACTGAATTACCGGTAGAGCAGTCAATGCCATGCACGTCGGCAGCCTCCGACCATGCTTACAACCTAGCAAGCCTGCACGTGAAATAGTCGGAGAATTGCGGGGGACAGGACAGCTTCCTGCAGGGCAGTGTTGATAGGTCTTCACGACAGGTGAGAGGAGAACTCGGTGTTGTCACGTGAAGCGACAGGACGCACCCGACACATTCAACGCTGTATTGCCTTGCAGCTGCCTGACCGATGAGGCTGCGGATCCAGTATAGTCTGAAGCTAGTAGCATCACAAAGGACATGCCGCCTTCGCATGTGCGCTTTTCGACACGTTCATATCCCCAACAAAGGAGAAGTTAAGCGCGGGAGGTAACATGAAATGATCGGAATAGAGATTGTCAGTGCGGCCAGAAATGTATCGAGTTAAGTTGTGGTTTTGCTGATTGCGCATCAGGATCAGAGTCGCGTACGTCTTCTTTGCGCGCATGTGCTACTTTGCTTGCAACAATTGTAGTCATCCTATGTCTAAGCACCCTTAGACAAGGTACATGCTCCGTACAGCGATTTGTGAACATCGCAAATCACTGACAGCGAGCAGATACTTATTTTTTGGAGCTGGTAGATAGTGTGTCCTGACCACATTCAGACAGTGATCACATGTCTGGATGAATCTGCAATTCGTAGGCAGATCAGTTCAGACACTTCGCTTTGGCCATCAAGGAGGTGATTGTCATGTGGTGAGTTGTTGCAAGTGACGTTGACAGGCGTTGAGCTTACCTGATCTACGGGTTGTAGGGCAAATACGAAGCCTTGTGTCTTGGTACTGGCGTGGTAGCCACCCACTCCGGACTATGCCTCACTCTATGAGTCAGGCTGGTCAGCCAGCACATGATCAGGCTGCCTCCGTTACGGCTATGGCTCAGGCACCGCCTGCCTCTGCCTGGGATGGTGCGTGTCCTTTGTCCTGTCAGTTTTGCAGCTATCAGACGTCACAGCTGTTGACACAAAACTTCTTCGATTGCAGGAAAAGGATCACAGCAGGAGCTGATGTACAAGGACGAGTGCATAGTTGTTGATGACAATGACTGTATCACTGGACACGCCAGTAAATACGACGTCCACAGGTTCAATGCTCAGCAACCGCAAGGAAGACTGCACAGAGCCTTCAGCGTCTTCCTGTTCAACTCCCAGAACCAGCTCTTGCTGCAGCAGCGGGCCAGCACAAAGATCACATTCCCTAAAGTGTGGACTAATACATGCTGCAGCCACCCCTTGCATGGGTACAACCCAGGGGAAGTTGATGACCCCTCTTCTGTTGCCAGTGGAGCAGTCATGGGCGCAAAGCGTGCAGCAGTGCGTAAACTAGGCCATGAGCTGGGCATTTCCCCCCACCAACTACCACTGGATGGATTCAAGTTCCTCACAAGGCTGCACTACTGTGCTGCTGATGAGGAGACATATGGCCCCAAAGCAGAGTGGGGGGAGCACGAAATAGACTACATACTCTTTGTCAAGGCTGATGTGGATGTGGCACCCAACCCAGAAGAAGTCGATGCATACGAGTATGTCAACATCACACAGCTGAAGTCTATGATGAAGCCAACCTCTGGACTGTTGTGGTCGCCTTGGTTCAGAATCCTAGCCAACCACTTTCTGGAAGATTGGTGGCAGGATATAGACAAGACAATTCAGACCAATGATCACGCTGACCTGAATAAGATCCACAGAATTTGAGCTGACTGTCTTTACGATGATAGAAAACAAACTGTCTTGATTCGTGAAAGACATGGTCAGTAAGACTGAACAGCGCTGATTGTGCAGGGCTCCAACCTTCATCATCAATCAATCAATATGTACATCAGTCACTACCATCAGACAGATAGTGATTGTGATTGAATAGCTCTAATATGTGCTTACAAATGTATGATAACAGATGAGCACAGCAAGTGAGTGCAGTGTTGTAACCTAGTTGAGCGTTACTGTGGCCCTGAACCCAGCAGAGTAGTGCCATGGGTTCGTGTTGACCACAGAACAAACACAGAAACTACAGCATTCCTGTTCAGAAGCAACTAATGGACGCTGTCACAACAGTAGAGATGCTGCATGCTCAACTTGTCTGGATGAAGGCAAACTCAGCCAAATTCAGCAGAAACGGTGTCATTTTCTTAGTGGTATGAATCCAATGACCAATTTTCGAAATTGCGCTCTGCAGCAAAGCTGGTAAACCGTGTGGATCAGTGTGTATGTATAATTGGTGTCATTGTAGCGACGCAGCTAGGAATGTATACAATGCTGTTGTTGCTCTGCCAACATCCTCATCAGACACGTGCTCCAGCGGTGAGTGGCTAATTCCTCCGCGACATCTCACAAACAGCATGCCAATCTGCACAGTATATACAAGTACACTCAGCTTGACTCACATACAGTCAATGCACACGCATGATTGTCATTGATCTGCTATTTATGCCACTTCTGGCATTGCAAGGACTGCATGCAGGCCATAGTATGCTGGCTGATGCTGCAGCAGCAGTGACATAATGTCCACCATGAAAAGGGTGATGTATAGCTGTTCAGCTCAGATCTGCTAATGTCTGTGCACACTGAGAGTCACATGCTGTTCTGTACGTGTGCTCTACTTGCAGCATCACTGTAGTTAAGGAGATGCTATCAAGACCAAAAGTGGTACCTGTGTGAGATCAGCCATGGCCAGACCATCATGCCCGGCGCCACTGACCAGCACCGGGGTTTTATCCAGCTGGGAGCCTGCTTGCCCTGGAAGCACAGGTTGAGGCCTCTGGAGATAGACACAACCCAAAAGCTTGCTAGATCTTTTGACAGGAAGCTTGGTCTGCCCAGTGCTGCTATGCATCCAAGTCTCTGTCAAGACTTTTCTAATTCTGACTGACAACAATGGTGAAGCAGCAGACAAGCAATGCAGCCCAAAAGCATGCCGTTGATGCTTGGACTGCCAGTCTCCAGGATTTGTATAGTTCATCACGAAAAGGTGTATGTAAGCTGTACATGGACATGCACAGTCAACTGCACTTCCTGTACAAACCAACATGCAAGCATGTGCCTGACAACAGTCAGCATACCACACCACAAACTAACCCCATACACTGAGCATTGTGTCGCCAAGCAAGCCATCCTTCCATTGTAGCTGACTCACCTGCTGTGCAAGGTTAGAGTAGTCTGACAGATGCAAGCACTTAAAGACTCACTGCTCACCTGGAACCACCTGGCACTCTTCAACAGCAGAAGTTTCAGCTGTTGTGCAAGTCTCCATGCCGTCGCTGTCTGTGATGGGAGGATGCTTTGATGGACTACTTTCCTGAAGACCTGCTGCTTGCTGCGCCGTGCTGTACACCTGCAGTGCAACATGTGTCAGATAGATGACAAGCCAAGACTGTGCTGCCTTCATCACTCTTTCATTGTTTGACTGAATCTCAGATACATGTTCCTAAGGACACACTGATTTGCAGAGCTTGGTAACGTGCCTGAATCGCTCTTTGCAGACCTGTGACAGGCCTCAGTCATTGGCTGTTGCCGTCACATGGCTTGCAATTGAGCACCACAAACAGCAAACTTGCCCGGATGTGAAATGCAGTGCTGGTCATAGTCATTACGTTCTTGACGCCAAGTGCATGCTTGCCTGTTCAGAGTCCTTGACTGCAGCAACAAGACCTTGCACTAGGGCAGGGCTGCACTGCACAGCCTCAGCATCATGGACTCGCTGTACAAGGCAGCCAAGCTTGCGCCGGATGCACATCCTGTCAACACCGCTCATCACTTCCTGGACTATATCATTTCTGAAGACGTCATTCTGAGCCCTGCAAGCACACCTGCACTCATGACAGTGACTACAGACACACATATACACACCCGCTACCCAGGTCTTGAAAAAATGAGTCAATGTCGACTTGGGTAACAATCTTCCGAAATTAGGATCCCAAAAATGAGAAGAACCACCAATGAACCTGTTTGTGGCCGCTAGACAACGGCACTGACCCCAGTGCTTCAATTGTGAGTATTGTGGGTTGATGCAGCCAACCGCTGAACCTTGGTGGCGTGAAGTGTTGAGAACTCAGAAGGAAGCAAAGCTGAGCTTTTGGCAGTCCAGCATCCCTAAAACAGAAGCGTATGTACTGAGTACTGTGTGATCAGAGTCAGGAGTGTTGAAATGTTGTAGTATCTGCTTCAGCTACAGCAATCTGGTTCTGTACTCAGACGGCAGGAGTGCGCTGAAAGAGGTAGATGACAAGAATTTGACCAACATACTGTCAAACTTGCAAACAATAGACTCAACAGTCTAAAGTAATTGATCTTTGGAAACAAGCAAACAGGTTGATATGTAGATGATCAATAAGTCATCTGCACATCTATGATCGACGCTGGCACCCAGTTACACTGTATGGGCACAGTCTGTGTACCCTGTGCATTCTGTGGCAGGCATCAGCTTGCCTGATGTCAACAGAGAAGTTGGTGGAGCCAGCAATGACATTGCTAGCGCCTGGCCACACAGATATCGCTCCCACAGTGCACACCAGACTTGGATCCAAGACAGACTGAGCAGCCTGCTTGCCATTTGGCATGGACTGAATCATGCCAGGTAGCTGGCCCCCTCCACACTGCTGCTCTACCATGTTTATGGCCTCTGCGGCTGCTGCCAGGGGGTCACGCCTGATTGCCATTGGCACTGTCCCTGCGTGGCCCTGTGTTGAAGGGCAATGACTGGTTTGATAGGAGCTGGCTTGCCTTTCAGAACTGCCATGAGGAGTGATTGTTGGACCAGGTATGTGGTGCTGCGTTTGCATGGGTGTTCAAGAGTGTCATGCTTGCAACAAATGTGTCATCATAGATTGCATACAGCTGTCGGGTTGAGGAAGTTGGCAGACAGTGTTTCAGCACAGACAAGCTTTGTTGCCGTGTTTGCAGTGCTGCAGTGTTGGCTGCACAACATTGGATGGCACAACTGCAATCAAGGTGCAACATGTCATCTTGTATGCTGATGACCTTGCTGCAGGCACCCTTGTCAGGCAACAAGCATTCACGCATCAAAGTTCAGTCACAGAAGGTCATGTGGAACAGACCTGGGTACCAGACATAGATACAGACAGACGTGTCTGACCAGCAATAGCTGTAACAACTCCTAGAGGCTTGCCGGCAGCTTCCAGGACTGGCCCTTGCTCCAGATGCACTTCAACATATGCCTTCACCTGCAACGCCTCATGTCTACGCTGTCACAAATTGTTCTCATCCTGTCTGGGTGTACAAACTGTACTGCCTGTAATGGCTGTGTGGGGTGAAGGCGTAATGGTAATGGCCCTGCAACTGGGGGTACGAGAAGGGCAGCTGTGTAGAGCTGCAAAAAATTATAGTGTAGTTGCAAGCACTATCATGAGCAAAGGGGCAGAGAGGCAGCGGCATGAGGGGCTCTGTTGGATGGGGCAGGGGGGGATGAAGGGAGGATAGAGGGGGGATAGAGGGGGGATAGAGGGGGGATAGAGGGGGGATAGAGGGGGGAACCTGGATTGAAGAAAGCATCAGACAGTGAAAAATGCATGTCTGCTGTTGCCCAAAGATGTCCACCTTACATGTTGGGCTGAGTCCACGCAAAAATCACAAGCAGAGGCAAGCATGGCTGCTTCTGCTTGTGATGTTTGTGTGGAATCAGCCCAAAGTGTAAGGCGGACATCTTTGGGCAACAGCAGACATGCATTTTTGACTCCTGACACGCTGCAGGCTAAGAGTGAGTTTATGTATGCAACAAGCTGCTCACCTGATCAGCTGTGAGGGCAATGTTGCTGACAACATCCTCTGCTGGGTTGTAGCCATGCTGCTGTAAGACTTGCTTCACAGACAGACCATCACTGTTCCTGCTTTCCAGCAGGTTGGTGGGTGCCAGCAGACTGCCGGCCAGAGCCCTGCTGCCAAGAAGCGTAGTCTGAAAACTGCAGCCCAACAGCAGCCGTCATGACACCAGTGATTCGTGTTGATTTGACGTTTTGGGGGTGGGGGTCGGGGGGGGGGGAGGTTCCCAATTTGTGGTTCTGAATTTGGCAAGGGCTTGTGCTCCCTAAGGATTGACATTGTACAGGATCAGGTCAATTACTCAGGACAGTCCAGGGTGGGATGTCAAAACCAGGTTGCTGTAAATCTTGCGGTACACAAAGGCAAGTGCTGCTTTTGCTGTGCCACGCATGACTGAGCTGCAGATTATCATTTACTGCCCAGCTGACAGTGCAACACAGCAGCTGCATTGATCTCTCTCACAGTGTCAGTAATACACTCTCTCCAAACACTTTTCAAATGCAGACATGCTGCAATGCAGGAGAATACTGTGGCGTGTAGCAGATTTGATGGCTGCAGCAACTTGACAGCCAGATTGCATTTGACATCATGCATGCAATGCACCTCGGGTCTACCACAACAGCCCCAAGAACACCAATGCAATGATGTCCTCTGCAGCGGATGTTCATGTCAGCCTTGACAGTGTCGCAAGCACCAGCTCTGCCAGTCCTGCCTCTGTTGCAGACTCGTGCCTTGCATCAGACACCAACCATGTATGACAGCATGACGCGAAGTCAGAATTTGTGAAACATCACCTGAGGCCCTCCTCATCACAGAAGGCAACAACCTCTACAGGGCTGCTGATCAGGGCATCCACATCTGCCCTGGTCAACAGCTGTAGCACAGATGCTGCACCAGCAGCTATGCTTTCTGCTTGTTCATTGGTCAACAGCTCAGACTTCACCGCGGTCTGCAACACCAACACACAAGGGTCTTTCATCCAGAGCTAATAATATCTCCACATTGCAGAAACCTGTTTTACTGTCCCAAGGCGTTTCTGAGTTTGGATTCCACTTTCCACAGTAGGATGGATGTTTCTGTACAAATGTACATGTTTTGGGATCAAAAAGGGCTGCTTGCATCAGGTGTCCTGCTGCTTGTTCAATGTTTGGCAAGCTTTTGTAGCGCTTGCAGGCTTTTACACAAAACGAGGTTGGACATGTGGTATTGTTGCTGTTCTTGTCTTTGAAAGGCTGGGAAGGCTGCCAGAAGCCTGCTGCTGTAGCAGCCTCACATTAGGCATAGCAGCAATACCGCCTGGACTGACAGCTGGAATGCTGGCAACACTCTTTTTGATTTGTTCAGATGTGAAGCCAGAGAAACTTGGCAAGTGCAGAGAATGTGCGGTACAAATGCAGGTGCATGGCAGCAGAAGGGGACAAGCCATGAGTCGAAGCAAAGGCCATCAGTACTGAATATAGCACAACGATACGACTACTGCCAGCGCCTTTTTGTTGTGCTTGATGCTAACTCCTTGACACTGTGGCACAACAGACGCTATTGTGCAAGCAGCATCAGGTTGTACAGTCACAGGGTCTGAGTACGTTGTTTGCAGCTACCTGGATGACTAAAGCCTTGACAGCAGCAATGCCTGCCAGTATCCCCAGAGCTCCATCAAACCTTCCTGCATCCTTCACTGTGTCATAGTGGGACCCAATGACAAGAGCAGGGGCTGTGGCATTCTGCCCTCTGATGCGCCCGTGCACATTGGCAACATCGTCTGTCCAGGTGTGCATGCCAGCCTCGTGCATCCATGCTGCAACCTGCAATACACAGTATCAACACTGATATGTTTAGTAGTGGTGGCCACAGCTTTGTATGTTCAAGCAAGGAACAGCTGATGCTTTGTCATACGACAGTGCACTGCAGAATTCCTACTGAAGCTCCTTCCGAACCGGAAGTCAGTGCTCACCTGCTTGCTGGCCCTTTGGTGCGCTGGGCTTAGGAATGTGCGTGTAAGGCTATCGGGCTCATCAGAAACCTGAAGGTCGGACATCATGGGTACTTGTGCTGAATGTAAATTATTTGAGTTGAACTTCAGTCCGTTTGTGAGCTCACCTTTCCCAGTATAGACAAGTGGGAGTTCACTTCTACGTGTAACAGTTTGTGCAAAAGCAGACCGCTGTGAAGGTCTGCAGCAAGCGTTCGCCATCGCGTCTTTGCATTTGCGTTTTATGACAGCAGCAGCTAAGCGTACAAGGTTGCGACTGACCTGACGAAGTGAGCGCTTGACTCGCAGCCAACGCCCTGGATACTTGACCTGCTATGATCAGTATAGCAGTAAAGGCGTCTGCATTTCTAGCTGAAATGGGCATGATCTTGACTTGCGCATTGCGCAATCAGTGAGCGCATTTTGCGACTTTTCCTCTTGCCTGCTCCGAAACCACAAGCCGAAATGTTGTGACTTTTTCTGCAATGAACTGCACAGATTCATGGCCAACGCCTAAGTGACAGCTTTAAGGCAGAAAGGCATATCTGCGACAATCGCAACTGCAGCCAATAGGGCAGCTGTGTCACAGTCAAAACTGATGCTGAGCATTTCAAAAACTTACACTAATCTGTGATCATACGTATATGTATACTCATGAGCTACTCAATATCAAGCCAAATGCTGCTGTCACGCAGGCACTATAGCTCATCACGTGCTTCAGCACAAGTGTGTGTTCAAGCTGCTGTGTTCGTTGGCTTGGAAAGACCAAAAGCTCTTGCAATGACTGTGCTTGAGCTTATTGAGCAGTTGCTGCATTTCCAGGGTTTGTTGCTGCAGACTTAAACTCCCACGAACGTCTGCAAAATGGGCACCTATGCTCTGTTTGAGCTGACAGCCATTTTGTAATACACTGCAAATGAAATGCGTGACCGCAGACGCCCCAAACTACAGGGCTGTCGTCTCCAGGATATTTGCCATCTGGGGGACAACCATCAAAAGGCATTCTGCATATGCCGCACACATCGTCTCCAGCATTCCACGTCCAGCTTGCCACTGCGTGCCAGTGCTTGATGTCAACCTGAAAAGTCATTTGGCAGCAAATGACGTTCCGCTTAGATCAGCTATGCTCGACTCAAAGCAGCTCGATCAGACGAGGAAAACACGTC
>JAABUK010001837.1_pt1 | contig 39711 bp, 41 predicted proteins | sample 5559141 | NCBI WGS metagenome assembly JAABUK01 (sample SAMN10711869, study PRJNA513367) | rock metagenome | isolation source: Antarctica rocks | place: Antarctica: Victoria Land, Pudding Butte nord | collected 2016-01-03 | reverse complement strand
CCCCTTGACCGGCCCTCGTACTTGCGGGCGGTCTGGATGTATATCAATACCTGTTTCAAGTTACGAAATGGTTCAAGTTTACGAAATGGTTCAAGTTACGAAATGGTTCAAGTTAGGAAATGGTTCAAGTTTACGAAATGCTCGTCCCCCCCCGTGAGGAGGTCGCACGAAGATTTCCTCGCCTTCCCCCGGTCCTTCGACCTCTTCGTCCTCTTCGTCTACCTCGGCAGTGAAGTTGACGGGGTCATGGTAGGTAGACAGACAGATGACCTTTGATCGGCTGCAAGTACGAAATCTAAGCCCCTGGACCACAACCGCAACCGCAACCACAACCACAACCACAACCACATGGTAGACATGGACACTTCGTTCTATGAAGATGATGGGAAGAATTTACTGTCGAGTAGTGCACCGTTGAATTACATGAAGCACGACGAGATTTGCGATACTGGCTTGGTTGACATTGGCACTGATTATGAGTAGCCGCTACTCCACAGCATAAAAGTACATTTGAACGATTCGTGGATCGAGTCGAGCCCCCATTTTCATTTCGTGGCCGTCATAACGCCATTCCAGCGAATGCTCTTGAGCAACTACCAGTAGCCAAGGCGCAGCAAGCTGAGATAAATTCTCCCATCTCTCGAATCTCCACAATCAAGCATCCGGCTAAGCCTAATAATTGGTCGCAGCATTATTATGGCCATGGTAATAGGTATTAGCCGGCACTCCGTGCCCCGGCTGGCCATACCCAGGTTGACCATACTTAGGTTCCGGAGCGGCACCAACCATCGTGGTGTCGGTGTAGCCAGTCTCGTGGCTGGGTCGGCCATAACCGCCCACTGCGCCTGGAGCGGTAGCTAGCTCAGCATCCCGTGCAGCGTACTTGTTCCGGCGGTTTCGCTTCCAGAATGGTCGTCTGCCGGCGCCGGCAGTATAGTCGTTGGCTGGAGAGGGGCCATAGCGCTTCTCATTCTTGTGGTGACGGACTAGGAGGACTTGGAGGAAGGCGGTTATGATGAAGAGGAAGCTGGGATGTTGTTAGAAATGTTGTGCGTTTAGAATAGAGATTTTGGTTACTCACATAGCGACTATTGAAACAGCAAAGACTGCAGTCTCCAGCTTGCATGCACGGAGGAGGCTGGGCTGATATGTAGCATTGTTTCCTTTCCCGACGCCGAAGCCATTCGCTCCGTAACCTGATGCCTTGGAATCTGAAGGGCCGGAGCCCAGAGGAGTGTTGACATTGCCAGAACAGCTTCCAGCACCTCCCCTGGTATAATAGGCGATGGCAGCAAAACATCCGGCGAAGAGAATGTCGAGTACGATAGCGAGGAAGCTCAGGAATGCAACACCAGCGAAGCAAAGAGTTAGGAGGACAGCGAATGCGGTGTAAACAATGGCCGCGCCGGACATGCCAGTCACGGCTCGGATGTAGGTAGCGATAGGGAGTTTGTGATCAGCGAGGATTGCGAGGAAATAGGCAAATACGCCACAAACGACGATGGCACAACATAATTGGATTGCGCGGAGGAGAGTCTGGGTGATGCGCAGCATTGCGCCTCCGACGGCCATAGTGAGGGCAGATCAGTGCGACGGGGGGAGATGAATGGGAACGAATGGGAACTCGTTGGTGTCGATGTCGAGGTCGATGTGATGGACAGCAGATGCCTTTGGGAGGTCGGAAGAATGTGGGAAGTCGTGTAACTTGTATACGAGGATCATGTGATGGAAAGTGGGAAGATGGCGGTGACGTCGCTGGTGTGGCTGGTGTGGCTGGTGTGGCTGAACTAGCCTAATCGGTCAAATGTAAAAGTCAGCGACGCAAAACTTGTGCGACTGTTACCCAAAACCCTGGAAGCAGACGCACCAGACCTGAAAACCACGACCTGGATAACCACGCCTTAGAATTCATCAACGTGTCCTGCTGTGTGGCTGAGCGGGCTGCCGCTAGGAGTATGACGCAGGATCAATTACGATTTACGATTTACCCTAGCTACCATACGAGTAGTTGACCGCGAAGAAGCTAGCAATTGCTGGCAATCCAAGGACCAGCTGGCCATTGACCCACTATCCAATATCCTCACCGGTGATGGACATCGACGCTGTTCCTCGTCCTGGTCGAGGGTTGGCTTTGTCGATGGGTCATTTACCAGCCTGTGGAGACGGCACTAACTGTCGGTGGAGGCTCTTATGTCCACCAATATCTTGACATGATTGTCCTTGTCGTTCACAAGCGCATCAAACCCTTTATCCTCAACTTCATCCATCTTAATCTTCCTGGTTATCATTGCTTCCGGAGTCAGTATTCCTGTCATCGTCAGCAGCCATTTCATCTTCTCCGCAAAGATCCTTGCCTGTGCTGATTGCTTCAATGACTTGCTCAAAATCCCCCAATGCGTAGCATGCAGTACCCATGTAGCCTCTTTCTCGGAAGACGAGGTCGTTCATGTTCAGTGTCGCTCTTTTCTCCCACACAGCAATGTTGACAAGCATTCCCCTAGCTTTGATCGCAAGCATCGCAGTATCAACAGCAACCTGTACACCAGCCGCGTCAAATCCGATATCCGCTCCTTCTCCATGGGTCAATCTTTGCACCTCCTCTACAACATCGTCTTTGCTTGGGTCAATAACGTGATGAGCACCAAACTCCCGGGCATACTGCTTTCTTCGTGGCGATATCTCAGAAACGATGATGTTATCACACGATCGGGCTTTTAGCGCTTGCACAACAGCGAGACCTATGGGACCTCCACCAAGGACGAGAACACGGTCACCTGGTTTGTATGGCGAAATGGAGACTGCATGCCATCCGACAGCTAACGGCTCGATCAAAGCTCCAACTTCCAGACTAACGTTATCTGGCAGCTTCTTGACCGACTCTTGAGGTAGGACGATGTGCTCGCTCATGCCACCACCCCATCCACTGAGGCCAACAAAGCCATTTTTATCACAGCAATTAACGAGACCACGTTTGCAGGAGAGGCATTCGTTGTCGTAAATCGTGGGCTGCACGCAGACTCGATCACCAGCTTTGAGATCTTGCACATCGTCGCCGACCTCTTCAACTGTCCCGGAGAATTCGTGGCCCAGAGTCAGTGGGAGGGTCTCGTTGGTGATGGGATGTGGTGTATCTTTGGGGATTAGATTTGCTCCACCGAGGTATTCATGGAGATCTGTGCCACATATGCCGCAGAATGCCGGTTTGATCTGTCAGAAATCACCGGTAAGACATCGGAGGGTTGAAGTGATGAGCAAGTGCCCGCGGATTGTCTAGATAGCAACTGGGCGTAGAACGGCAAAGGACGATTCAGCGGACCTTGATCTGTCCTCTTCCACACTTTGGTTCTTCCACCTCCTCCAATCTGATGTCCTTTTGTCCGTGGAACCTCACCGCTTTCATTTTGGCACCGGCCGCCGGACAGACTCAGGGGATCTTGCGGGGGAAAACTCCGCAGAGAGATATAGATATGGGAGTTCACGACCTATTTGGATTTTCAATTATATTGATTCAGCCCAATCTGATGGCAGGTTCAGAGCTGCAAAAAGAAGAAGAAAATGGGAGCAAACTTGTTTTCTACTGCTATGTACAACATTTTATGTCTTCGCATCAGCACGAGGCGTGATTGCGGGGGTGATTGAATGCTCGACTCCTCACCACGAGGGGTATCCCAAACCAGGGGGGGGCTTTCGGTTTGCCCAATGTGGCGATTCTGGACTTCGCAGACATCAAGCTCCATGTTAAGATTGCCACTTGTTCAATCGCAAAGATCAAAGTTCTCGCTGCCGAGTGTAAGTCCGACCAACCTGCGGAGTGGAGCATTATTCAGCCGAAGAGATGCAGTTTCTCTCCACATTGATCAATTCGTCGACGCAGAGCGGGAGGACTCGGGATGCATTCGAAGGCTCATAGGGAAAGCTGTTCCCCTAGGCACTGGCCCTATTGAAACATGCGGACAGCAGCCTTGTCTGCAACGCTCGGTCTGGAGATTGGTGGCGCGTTCAACATCGGGCATGTGACGAAGATGGAGCTTGAAGGGTTGAACAAAGGATCCGGCCCCCGGCCGTACATGTTAGGGAAGTCATCTACTGAGCCTGAGGCTTCTCTGTGCCACAACAGAGGCATGAAGCCGGCTGCTTCTCAAGCAATCGAATCTCCTGCTTTGGCTTCCCGTTCAGCCTTTTGGCGAGCTCGTGCAGGGTCGTGCGTCTTGGCGTATCAGATGGCGTCAGAGTCCCCTCCGGGCTTCGTACTGTTAGGGCTCAACATTGAGCAGATGCGGGTACGCAAATTGCTGATTCTGTAACAATCCATCACCGTACACCTTCGATCCTAGAGAGCATTTCGAGGGACTGCCCAGATTTAGACAAAGTCCCCTGGTCGAAATCTCTCGCTCCAACTGTACCACGGTCAACCATCATGTCGCTCGAAACCCTATCAACAATTTCTCCTACCACAAACACTGCAGTCGTCAACCGTCAGGCTCTCTCGCCAGAAGATATTGCGTCACTCCCAGCCATTGGCCAGCAAGCATTTGCATTATATCGCACATCCCATCCGACCCTTGGGAGCCGGCAAGAAGTGGTGGCCAAGGCATTGAAGTTATTGTCAGAGAGGAAGGATGTGTTGTCGAAGGAACTCACCGAGCAGATGGGCAGACCAATAGCATATACAGGGATTGAGATTGACACAGCTGTTAAGCGAGGCGAGTACTTGAACAGGACAGTAGGGGAGGTGTTGGCAGAGGATGTTCCAGGAGACCCAGAGAAAGGGTTCAGGAGATTCATCAGAAGAGAACCAGTTGGTGTTGTATTGATCATTTTCGCGTGGAACGTGAGTCAATGTTCGAGCTCTCACTTTCCATGCGATACTCAGACTGACGACCGTCCTAGTATCCCTATCTAATACTCGTAAACTCCCTTCTGCCCGCTCTTCTTGCCGGCAACACAGTGATCCTCAAGCCCTCTCCGCAAACACCTACGATCGTCGAACATATGGCCGAAATCTTTACCGCAGCCGGTCTTCCCAGTGGCGTAATCCAATATTTCCACTGCGGCTCCCCCTCCCACGTTGAATCAATCGTCCGCTCCCCACAAATAAACCACGTCTGCTTCACCGGCTCCGTGGCCGGTGGCCTCGCCGTCCAAAAAGCAGCCGCAGACCGCATCGTCAACGTCGGCCTCGAACTCGGCGGCAAAGACCCCGCCTACGTCCGACCAGACGTGGACCCCCGGTGGGCCGCCTCGGAAATAATCGACGGCGCCATCTTCAACTCCGGCCAATCCTGCTGCGCCATCGAGCGCGTCTACGTCCACACCGACATCTACGACTCCTTCCTCGACGCCTGCAAGACCGTCCTCTCGAGATACACACTCGGCGACCCAATGGATAAATCCACCCAAATCGGGCCCGTGATCTCTAAACGCGCGAAAGAAATAATCTCCTCCCAAATCGACGAAGCTGTGAAAGCTGGCGCAAAAGACGAAACCCCACCAAACCCGAGTTTTGAAAACATGCCGCCGCAAGGTAACTTCATCAAACCCACCCTCCTCACGAACGTCACCCACGACATGTCCATCATGCGCGACGAGACCTTCGGCCCCGTCATACCACTCATGCGCGTCCCGTCCGACATCGCCGCGATCAAATACATGAACGACTCCCAATTCGGGCTGACGGCGTCGATCTGGACCAAAGATATAGATGTAGGGGAGGGTCTGGCGGCGAAGGTGGAGGCAGGCACGGTGTTTGTGAATAGGGCGGATTTCCCGAGTCCGGATCTGGCGTGGACGGGTTGGAAGGATAGTGGCAAGGGGGTCACGTTGAGCCGGTTTGGCTTTGAGCAGTTTGTGAAACTGAAGAGTTTTCATGTCAAGGGGTACCCGGGGAAATGAGGGGAGAAGACTTGTCTCATGGGAAGAGATGCAGACGGGGTGTTAGGTATGATCTCGCAGTGATGGCGGATGGAGTTTACGAAAGAAATGACGCGATATCAAGAGCATCATGGCTGGCTCCTGGCCTGAAACTGATTGCGATAATATTGCAAAGGGGATCTGGGCAAACAGCCTTGGGTTGTTGCCAGCCATGCAGCGGTAATCATGGCGCATCTTCACAGACGTAGCTGTCTCGCTTGGCTTACGTCTATGCCTCCGGCAGTCGGAACAGGGAATCTTGAAGGGAAAGAAGCAAAGGGTCTCAAATTACTATTCGAACCGGTTATTCGGGATCTGTCCCTATAATGAATTCTGGAATGAGAAACTTGAAGCGTGACCCTCCGCCCCAAGACTTTGATGTACAACGCCGGGGTTGTCCACTGCCAATTAATGGGAATCGATGTTCATTGTTATGTAGCCTTGGGGCAGGTTTCTCGTCTTTCTCGAAGACGTCAACAAACCTGGAGACTGGGGGGGGGGAGAAAGAGAGACGTGTCTGTTCACCCCTGAGAGAATGGTGGTGTAATTACTCAGCACAGGCCTATTTCCTTCTTCCTTGCTACATACACTCATTCATCAATTATATATGCGCCGAGCTTATTGTTTACGAAAAGATCTTCTTCGGCCCCAAGCCCGTAGATCGCGCTAACTAACTGGCTAGTTAAATAGCATTTCAACGACGAGGGAGGGAGGGAGGTGAGGCTCCATCAAAAGGCTCTCTTGCGTGTCAAGCCAAAAGTTCAGAAAAGGAGACCATGGCGTCTAAGAGAGTGTTGGACTGGCGCCCCCCCCCAACAAAGGCCTCGCACCCATATGGTCTTCCTCCTCTGATAACAATGAGTGAGTAGGGCGTGGCGTCGTTTGGCATCGACGCGCAATCAAACCCCCCCCCCCTTATAACCAGTTAAGCGTCCGATGAGTGGCAACGATGGGGGCCACAGGAGCCTCTGGATGTAAGAAGATGAGAGAGAGTCCGCCTGCTTGCTCGCCATTACGAACGGTGGTTTCATCCTGATCTGGATGATGGAAATAATAAGCAAGCAGCATGCGACTCGGCATCTTATCTTTCAAGAAGGGATATCAAACCGATGCCCAGCCGAGCCGAGCCGAGCTCGTTGTGATGCACGAAGAAAGCTCTCGAGTCTACTCGAGTGGCAATACTATCTTCGCGCTCGCGGTCTTCTGTGAAGAATTTGGTCAAGCTCACAGTTGCAAGGCAAGTATACGAACGGGGGGAGATTGTCATCCTGTTGAGGATGTGCGGTGGCTTCATCCTTGCCGCATTCGGATTCTACACTACCGCCGGTCCAGCCTCATAGATTGGAGAGCCATCTTTCGTCGACTGCTCGCCGTGGCCATCCTGAGCTGCAGTATTTGGTTTTGGTCGAGCGCCGCCGCAAGCCCAGAACTCAATGGATTTCGATGCGTCACGTTTGGGATTTTCGTTAGTGTTCAGAGGGTGTTCTGCGCCGGGTTGCGTTATTTGTCCTGTACACTTCTTTACTGGGTTCATAATGAAGGTGAGGTGAAGGGGAGCGGCAGGGATGTAGTTGGTGAGTGTATGAATACGACTCGTTACTGGGACTCCACGGAGTAATCCTACGCGATTCAAACCCAGGACGTTTGACTGCAGAGCCATCAGTGGAAGGGTTGCTGAGACCTAGTAGTACGGCGAGCACTACTGCGCAGCTGTTTGTCTCTGTCTGTCTGTCTTACGATACAGAGATGAAGGAAGAAAGATTAGGTGGGTATCTTTAGTGGCATGCCAACACCCCCGTGATTCATCTAGTATGGAGCGAGGAGGGATCGAGGAATTTGTTTCGGATTACAATTCGCTGGGAATGTGGCGGCTGCTGATCTTGACACATTCCTACCAGTATGCAAGGAGTTTTCTTCTAACAAGCGATGCTGACGTGTGAACTTCGAGAAAGCTCGGTCTGGCGTAACCATTGAGATATTTCCTGGACTTTGCTGCCTTGAACGTGTGATGGTGATGATGTTGATGATGTTGATCGTGAAAGTTCATGGGAATCTTTGCGGAAAGGTCCGGCGGTAGAGTCTGCACGGGACGGGGGTTGTCTTGGCATCCCTTGCTCGAGTACGTTCCGCTCCATAGGAGTACCAGAGAAAAGCCTGATAATTTCTCTGCCGAAATTGAAGCAGCCGGCGGCCACGTGCAAATTTTCCGGCGGAGGTGGCAGTGAATGCTGTTTCAATTTCTCGTACCCTCGACCTTATACTGTCCATCTTCCTTGGTCTTCAAATCTGTTTCACCCGAACAAGGAGCAGAGAGTTTGTCTTGGGATTTTTTCGTTCGATGCGTGGATTTGTCGTCTGATAGCGTCTTCTGCCGTGGATTTCTCTTCTTCTAGCATTATCCAACCTAAAAGCAAACAAGCAAGCGTGCCTTGTCGAAGTATTTTGCTTTGAGTCGATTTATTGTCAAGAATTCCTCTGTCCGAAAGCTCACCACCCTTCGTTCTCCTCTCAACCCAACAACCATCTCAGACTGAACTTCTTTAACATACCCCCACAACTCCGCATCCATCTTCACTCGTCCCTCATCCCGGTCTACCATCTCGAGTATGGCTCAACCTGGACATCTCCCTATGGCAGCCATCGAGAAAGTCAGAACCACAGCGCAGCGTGGCAGTCGCTGGTTGAAAAGAAGATTTAATGGCCGTCGTGGTTCTGAAACCTCGACAGACACTCGTACTCTTGCTATCGTCAGTATGCCGTCTGCTTCAAGGAAACGGTCTAATCCAGAGTTCCAGGGTCCACCAACGAACTTTCGCCGTCAGGATCTGACTCTAGGCAGAGACGATGCTGGGTGAGTGCCAATCATCTTTCAGGCGTGACAGACACTTGCCTTGCCCAGCTCTCCATTCTGCGAGAATGCTGACAAAGGAGAACAAGTAACAACCTCCTTGTCCAGCAAGCTCGAGAAGACGCCCACAACATGCACAAGGGTTCCAAGATGGAGAAGGTGAAACGCCATGCAAGGAAAGTTTCAGCTAAGTTCGGACCGGCTGGAGAAGGCAAGCATTTCGGGGGCGACGTACACTAGCCGGCTGGAGGAGGGCTTTATACTCCCAATCTCGCATAAAAATACCAAATCAAGCTGAAGCTGTGCTTCCAACCCGGCTTCCCGTGGGGGAGGGTATTTTCCGAGAGATTTATATAGCGTATCAATCTGGAAGCAGGACTGTTGGACGCCTGGTTCACACCAAAAAAGTCGGGATGTCACTCATTCGCATCTTTCCATCCTTCGCCTGCTTCGCCTTGTTGTCCCTGCGTGATGGTGAACGTTTGAAGTTTTTGGCGCGGCCAGATGTGTTATCCAAGGTCTCGAAATTGTCAAAGTCAGCAAAAAGTCTGCGAGCAGCTACGGAGGGTTCTCGAAAACGTAGATGAGACTTCGAATGAGTGGCATTCGATGTGGATGCTAACGGCTTCGTGGCAGTCGTCAAGCTCGGCGTCGACGTGAATGTTGGCTCGCGGCTGACAGCAGCTTCCCGGCTGCTGATACTCTCATCAGGCATAGGTCTTGAGGGAGCTGCTTTTGCTTTCGAGGGAGCGTCCAAATCATCGTCACAGCTTGGATGCTCTTGCTCACCCACACCGTCCTCCTTGCTCCGTCTCTGTGCACCGAAGATATCAAAGACGCTCATCTTCTCTTTCCGGCCCGCCGGACTATCACCTGTTCCTCTCCCAAACCCCCTCGCCGCCCGCGTAGCGCTTTGAATCTTCTCCAAGCCCACAAGCGCCGTCCTTTTCTGATTATTCGCATCCGTCATAAGCCCTGCCAGACTCGTTCCCAGCCAAGGGTCATCTTTCTGTTCCTCATCCTCTTCTGCTGACAAATTGACTCCATTTGTGATACTTCCAACAGCATCTTTTTGCTTTGCGCGTAGTAATCTAGCCTCCAGCTTATTCTTCACCTCTACCCTCATATGCTCGGTTGGTTGGAATGTAGGAGGGGCAGCATCTCGAGCTTTCTTCTTTAGGCGTTGGTATTCGGCGTGGTGGAGGTGCTGCGTGAAGGTTTGGGCTACGGAGTGGAATTCGTCTTCGACCATTATGTAGATATCGTCGTTGTCGTAGCCTTCGATCGTACATCTGAAGTAAAGTACGCGTAAGCAGATTGTTCTTGCGTCTGAGTGCACGCTGTGACATACTCTTCATCCGGTGGGCCAGGCGGAGGGGAGGATGAAGGCGTTCGAGCTATGAGCTTTGATCAGCGCTTGAGCTCAGTGAGGGACCCGTTTGTCGCACAATTGGCTCGCTTCTTGGTACCCTTTAGAGGTCCAGAGGAGTCGCCTTTCATTTGTTCGGCTCTGTCGACTTCAGATGAAGAGGCTTCGCGCTTCTTGGGCGCTGGACGAGGTCTCTTCTCTTTGACGACGGGACTGTCCTTTGTTGTCCATGGAAGTTTTCGAGGCATGGTAGGATGTGCGAATAGACAATCGAAGATGTGCTATACGGTCATGGAGGGTAGTACTGGGCCCTTCGCGCAAACCTAGCGCGCCTGTGGGTCATTGCCGCCTGCGAGATTGTCGCCTGGCTTGTAGGACGTATTTCCTGCGAGCTGTGGGGCAGGAAATGAAAGAGGTGCCAAAATATAAAGTGATTTGCTCAATTCCAACTTGGTCAGAGTGGGATATGCTGTTGTGTGAAATGAAGAGGACGTTCGATGTTCACCTTCAAGTTCGAAAGACTACTTCAGTAGTTAGTACGAAAGGTTTCAATTGCATCTATCGAATTGAGACTCAGTGCTTGAGTATGACATCAAGATCCTCTCTATTCAGAAGCCCAGAGCCTCTCCAGGCCCAAAGATACTCTCGCTATGCAAAATCCCTGATTATCGTGAGGTCGTTTTCTCATACTTCTATCCCCAGCGTGCAATTTCACCTTCCACAGCAGTCACAGTTCATCTGTTCTGAGGTAGGAGAAAAACAGCAGCCTCAAGCTACATGCATCCTTCACTTTTCATCTGGTTTCTTCGAAGCCATACTAACAATCTTAACCTTCTCCGAATGCAGCGCCGTCCCACCATCAAGCTTAAAATTAACATCCTTCAGCAAAAACGTCCAGACCTCGTCGCAGAATCGATAGGTATCGAGATGACCCTAGAGTATCAAACTCTTCAGCAACCATCCTCTCCATAACACTCTCCAGACTGCTCCTTGCAGGCATGCCACCAAGGTGTAGACCCACCTTAAAAGTCAACCTGGCCTTCACCTTATCCGCCAGCACCTCCTGCACAATCCTGTCAAAGTTGCCTAGGATCTTCATGGCAAGCTGTGGCTCAATGTGTCCTTCGTTGATGAGGTCGTCGATAGTGTCCATCAAGGAGGCGCCGATACTGATGTTTCCAGGAGCCATTAGATCGTGCCATGGAACGATTAGAACGATTTCCGGGATCTTGTTTCTGCCCCCGTTTCTTCCTGGCTTAGGGAACATCTTGCAGGTGTATAGAATAACTTGAAGAAGAATGACAGGAAATTGCACGCTTGTACTTGAGGTGGTGTAGAAGTTGACTTACCCGCTCGTACGATATAGCTCGTTCACTGCGCTTGGTGCAGCCGCCATGTTGGCAGGCGTGACCAGAGTCACAATGAATGTGAAGATGAAGTGAATGTGTTTCTAGGTAGTAGCGGTTCTGTTCTGAATGTCAGCATAGGGAAGTGCGAGGAAGGGAGTCATTGAATGGTCTGCGGGCACAGCCTCCGGCCGAAAGCGGTTAGCCTTCTTTGTGATGTCGGTGCTGTCACCTGGAATCGCGCAAAGCCATTCCGATGTTCTGCTCTATTTTCCAATTGCAACCTCTAAATTCTCACAAAGCTGCCCCTTATTACAATGCAGCCTCTTAAAAGCCTACGAACCCCAGCGGTCTGGGTTCCACGCTCCACTCCTCTCAAACATCGCCGACTTCTCTCCACATCCTTTCGACTCCACAAGCCCTCCACTCCCGCCTCGATGTCCTCTTCCAGTTGCCTCAACTCTTCCTCCGTGACCCAGGCTTCAGAAAATCAAAAACAAGAACCAACGCACCAGCAAAACTCGAAGAAAACAATGGCGCAACTGGACGAAGAGCTCCGCCTGAAATTGGAAGGCATGTCTGGCGAAGGTGGAGCGGCTGGGATTGAGCTTGAGGATGGCAAACCTGTTGCTATGAAAAGAGGCGTCAGGGATAATATGTTTAGGTTGATATGATAGGCCCTTTGTTCGAAGTACAGATCCTGGCTGTGTCTTGACTCGAGCGTTCTCAACTAGATCAGAAAAGCTGGGCGCGTCCGGTACATTCCTGTGTGTACGGAGTACAGGTGTGACTCGGCTGAACACGGTGAAACAAACGTCCAGAAACATCATTTACCGCTCCTTATCCCAAATTTCGGCGCCCTGCCCTTCTCTATCACTGGTCCTGCTCGAGACGACTGTGGCGCGCTTTGTGAACGACGGAAAAGTTGAGCAAGGCAAGACATGTAGGCATGAAACTTCCAGATGAGAAAGTGCAAGGTGGAGGAGGCAGACAGCCACATTTCATTGGCAGGAAGACCGTGAAATGATGTTCCACTGAGAAAGTGTACCGATTGAGTTTTTGATGGACTACCTTGCTCATGGCGAAAAGTGCCTGTGGTGCCAATACACCGGGTGAGTGAGCAGGCGAATACGATGAGCTTTTGTGAAACGCTCCGCTTAGTTGCTTCTGGACTTTTGACAGCTCCGGAGCTCTATGCCAATTGATACTTAGATATCAGCGGACCCGATCTTTGGGAATACGGGTTGACGGAGAGAGCCTGTGTTGCAGGATTACTTTCTCCCATCGGCGAGAAAGTGGATCATGAACATCAGTGTACTATCTATCGAAAAGCAGATCATCGCGCATGGTAGACACGGAAAGGGTGTTCCACAATCAGGGCTTGATCCTTGGCATCGCGACGTTGGGGTCCAAGAACAGGCTTCACAGCTGCATAGACGGGGTACGAGAAACAAGAGAAACAGGGGTGCAGGAATCTTTCCTTTCGATGAGCTCTGCTACCGACCTCCTCCCGGATTGCTGCAGCGGCAACATCGAATTTGGGCAAAGATCTGCACCTCCCCGCCTCTCATTGAACCATCTTGTTCTGTGATCAGGATCGTGTGAGAGTGCAAAGTGGAAGCAACTTTTCATACTTAGCTACATTTACAGTGGCTGCTAGTTGTATAGCTCGTTAACTTCGTTCCCTTGCATCTTCGTCATGGCTGCGTCACTTCCTCCTCTCAACGTTGCTCGGAGCAAAGCGTTTCGAGACTCAAACGATGAGGCTGCTGCAGCTGACCGTCACAGTCGGGCAGCCCACCTCACAACCAGTCTGGCAAGCTTTGTAGCTGGTGATGGTAGGCGTTGTTGGGCAGCACGTCTTGTGGCATGGAACCGTCTTTGTCTCAGCTCGAAGGCATTCCCATGGTCGACAGGTAGCATCGATGAAGTCGGCACACGCAGTCTCGGGATCTCGCATGGTGAGGGTGTAGGTGTAGCAGGCGTTCGGGGCACAGGCTGTGGTTGCTGGACCGTGAGGGGTGACTGAAGCTTCGCCGGAGCAGTGGGAGGACGTCATGTATGGTGGAACAATTTGAGCACTGGTGAGGATGAGGTGTCAGTGGTCAATTGTACTATTCTCTGAGAGGAAGACTTCTTGTCCCTCACCTGACAACGGACAAAACAGCCATGAGGCCAGTAATGAAGTGAAGCATCGTGATTGTGAATTGCTCTCAAGCTCAGACTACGGGGACAGTAATTTTGGTTGGGATCTGAGGTGAAATCTGAAGGAGACTGCAGAATGAAAAACAGTGGAGGATAGCAGAGAAGTAAAAGGTTGATGGAGGTGTTGTGGGTAGAAGAAGGGGTGATGTCTTGGCAGGCGAAAGTGAAACGGAGGTTCAAGAAGGAGCGCAATAGCGTTTGCAGTACTTTTTAATTACTTACACACAGTACAATCCTTTCCTATCCGGATTTTGACTGCATTCTCGCATTCACCAAGTCCACCAGGTCAAAGAAGGACTTCTTATACCTTCTTACCTGAGTCGTCCTGTTCACCGTCTGGATTCCAAAATGCTGGGCATAGTCTCCAAATTCCCAAATGTCTGCAAAAGACCATGCCAGGGCACCCATCACATTAACATGATCCTCCCAAATGCTCTTCAGAATTTCAGACATGAAACTGAGATAGTATAGACTTCTTGGAGTGTCAAATAGCTGATCGTGAATCTCCTTGTCCGCTTCGTCCCACACAGGAAAGCCAAACTCGGTAATAAAAACAGGCTTCTTGAATGTGTTCCAGAGATAGAAAAGGTAGGTTCGTAAGTAAGTGGGGGTGATGTAGACGTAGCTCTGACTACGGTAACAAACATCCCATCCATTGCTTGTCAAAGTGGACTGATTGGCACAGTAAGGGAAAAAGGTATCTGACGAGTTCGCTGCACACGCCGCAAAACCATAGCTTGGGGGAGTGACGACTGTCGCTGTATAAGGGTCGACGCCGAAGAAATCGGACGTGTTACCAATATATACCAGGTCCTCGGTTGTCAACGGAGCATAGTCCGGAATAGTCATCTTGTATGCTTCAGGGTGGTCGATACCGAGAAAGATTGGATTTCCGAAGGTAGCCAGCTGAAAGTCGTTGAAGTGGTTTGACATGTCTACATCCGACGAATTGTTTGGGTTCAGTGGCACGCCGAAATTGTCATTGAATTTAATACCAAACTTTCCAGTCGCATTAATCTCGTCGTGATAAAAGTGGTATAGCCTAGCGTGGGCTTTGACAACCGTGTCAATGCTTTTGCCATTCGACGAATACAAGAGCGGCTCATTGAAGCAGCAGGCACCTTGTCAGCGTTGTGCATCGAGGCGAGAGAAATATCATACCTGAACCAGATTGGAACCCGGTCCGCAAAGTGAGTCAGTACAATCTTGCCATAGTTGACAAATGCATCTTCAAACGTCTCATTCTGATAAGCTCCATTTACATATCCAATGTTCACTTTGTCACCAGCGGTGCTCAAGTTTCCGTAAAATTGTAGTGGACTGTCAAAATGGATCAACGTCGCAGTAGGGATCATTCCTTTCTCTAGCACAAAGTTGATTAGGTCATTGTAGTGGTCAAGGCCTTGCTGATTGACAGGGGTGCCTGGTAAAACAAATGGCAGAATACGGGTCCAGGGAATGGTAAATGAATAATACTTGGCTCCCATGGTAGCAATTCGTTCGATGTCTTGCTTGTAAAGGTAATAGTTTTCGTTGGTTACGTAGTCCTTGGGCCGTGCATCCTGTACAAGCACTTCCATCAAAGTCGGCGTCCTACCTTCGTCGGCGATGGCGCCTTCGATCTGCGACGCTGAGCCTGCCACACCAAACATGAAATCTTCTGGAAAGTTGTAGCAATCAGTAGGGCCAAGGTAGTCTGGTGGCGGCAGAACCAGCTCGCTTGTCGGAACAGGTGTAGGTTGAACGGTGGTTGAGTAGAGTCCAGTGAACGTGAAGTTCTGGAGGCTGGCACGCTCCCAAAGGGCTGTCCAAGCAGCGCTGCCATAGGGATTTGCTGCATCGTTTGCTCTTTGGGTGGCATTAGGATCCCACTTGCCCCACGTGGTGGTCGCCAGAGACGGCACGAGGGTGCTCAAGCTGGCATAAGGTGGCGCATAGGTTGTGGATGCTGTCGGAGCAGCAATTGAGGTTGCCGTACGGGTGGTCTCTGTTTGAATGAAGGAGAATGACGAAAATGCATGCGATGGCGAAGAAATACAGCCTAGAGAAGCCAAGACAAACCAAGACAAGCCACGTGACCCATCCATGTGTAGAGCCTTGGCGCTGCGGCCTCATTGTGAGAGGAGGCAGGACAATTTCAGGGTCACAGTGGGAGACGTAGGCATGATGAAAGCTGTCAAGACACTCGAACTCACCCTTCTGCAACAGCGCGAGGTCTCTCTTTTGAGCTGTCCGTAGTAAGCTGACGCTGATCTACTTGCCTTGAACAGGCATCGTGAATGTCACCTTGAAGCCAATACTCTAAAAGCTGACGGCAATCGACGATGATTTTCTGCACTCCGCATTTCGGCACTCGGTTAATTGACGATCAGTTGCACACACCTGGTAATAAGGCTACGACGCACGAGTCTCCTATCCACCCATGTCCTATTCTCGCCTGCTAGGCTTGGAGGTCCTAATTCAGGAGGGGAGGAAAGAAAAGTCCATGCCTCACACTTCAAAGACTCCAGAATGAGCGGACTAAAAGACAAGCGAAACGATATTGTACCAACGCCCAGGTGGATCAATGGCAAGGGAATCCCTTGGGATGCAGGGGTCAACAACGTGATGGAAAGCAATCTCTTCTAACAAAGAAAAGTCCGTTGGTAGTATGGTAACACTAGAAAATGACAGACATTAAAGGCCGCTGTCGAACTCATCGATTATTGCGAGCTGGCAGCTCTCGCCGCTCAAGAATCTTCTAGAGACTGGTCTGTTTCTCCTGGTCTTTCATCATGATCTGCATGTGCTTCTATCTCTAGATCTTCCGTGTGATCTATCTTCGACATCCTTGAGAAACTTTGCCGGCCATCGGTACCTTTGAGCTTCACGCCTGTTGCTCGATCGACTGAATGAGCATTATTGGCCAGCCTGTCACTGACAGTACCGTTGACATACCTCCAGTATCCACTCATCCTCTGTTGCCTTGCGCGACGTTCATTCTCACTTTTCTCGACATCGAATAGAATTTCTTTCCGAAGCTGGACGAGAAGACTGGCTTGCTGCTTTCGACTTCGATTGGGGGTAGAGGAATCCGTACGAGTCCTTTTGGAGTGTGCGTCGCCATGGTCAGGAAGTCCAAGCTGTGTAAGGATGGCCGAAACACGTTCTTCCACGTCTTGCATCTGGACGGGTAGCCCATTCCGCACATCTTGGTCGTGTTGTCTCTTCCGAGCGTGCTCGCCTTTTTTCCCGGCCCTGGCTCTGCTATCCCTCACCTGCCCCTTGAGCCACGAGCTGTGATCATCAATAGATGCATTGTACGTATCATGCCTGTTGAATATGCCACCGAAATCGTTTTCGTTTGTTGCAAGATGGCCGCCAACGTTATGAACGTTGTACTGGGAACCGTGTATCACTCTTGCGACTAGGTCAATATGGGCTTGAGACACGGATACTACAATCTTCTGTTGATGCTTGAAAGCCTTCTCCTGATTCTTTGTGGCTATCGCGGCTTTCTTAAGAGCCCTTCTTTCACTGGGACTCATGAAGGGCTCTTCGGCCTCTGTGTAGGCACCAAGTCCCTCGTAAAGTGATGTGCGGTAGTCGGAGGATACGTCGGTAGTGCTTTCATCGTACGTGGGCAGATCATCTCCGCTTTCCTGTTTTGCGCTCTTCCTTCTTTTCCGAACAGGCTTTCGTTGGTAAGTACCATTGAAGCTCTTCACATCATTGACCAATTTTGTAATGGTACGATGCCTTTCATGGTGGCAGGCTTCATTCCTGGTGCACCTGGCCATCTCATGTCAGCGGCGAGATTGAAAAACGGATTTAGTGGCTGGTCCTACGCTCTGCAAGTATGGGATTGGCCGACTGGAAATAGAGTCTGGTGAAACCCAACGCAGGGCTCTGTGTGAGTACCAAAACATGACCTTCGAGCTTTAGGATCCTTTTGCTTCGTACCACACCTCCAGCAAGCATGCTCTAAAGTTTGAGGATTAGTTCCTGGTTGCTCTTCTGAAAAAACAGCAAGCTTACCTAGACCTGGGGAATCTTCCCATCTGTAGATCGTATTGAGTTCCATCGTGGACAGGCAGGCTGATGCCGTTGGGGTATGCAAGAAGAAAATTTATCATATTGAGGGCAACCTGATTTGGCGCAAGTCGAGTGTTTGTTGCTTCCGAGATCTCTGCCAAACACTCCCAACACACGACTACTTTCGACCTTGTACGTAGTCTGGCTAGTTTCCAGATTGACATGGATCAATATGGGGCCTACCACGTGCTCATGTTCTCTTTGTGCGATCCCATCTGAATAGGAGGCAAGGAAGCTCACCTAGACGAAAGATGTGGATCTCTGAGAAGAAGTCTCTAAGAGACATCATAAAGGATGTCACAATGATGCAGAGCGACTCACAAGACTTTTTTGGTATTTGAAACTAAGGAGTGGAGCTAAAGAACTTTTTGTGCTTGTTACTGCTCAGAGCACATTGAATAGGAAAATTGAAAAGGAAAGGAAGCGGAGTCCCTAAGAACAATCGGCCAACGCTCAAATACTAAGGGCGTGCAGAGATGTCACGGACAAGCCGAGCTCCTGCCCACGTATAGGGGTACTTGCGTTGATACCAGTTGATGCTGTTCGTCCTCGGTCAGAATTATTGGAACCAGTAGTATGGGGAAATTGCAGCACTCACAGTGTCTTCCGGCCAGCAATACGTGGATGAGTTGCCCAGGAGCCCCCCAAGATGATGTTATGTTTGCCATCGAAGAAATCAGCAGTATAGCCTGGATAAGAGGCCTGCGGTTCAAAGCCGTCAAACTTTTGCAAGACAGAACTTGTCCACTCCCATGCTCCCCCGAAGTCGCTTCGACCACATAGCCGATTGCCGTTTTGTGTGACAGCTGTAGGAGTCCAGTTCCTAAAACCTACATTGCAATCCTTTAGGTCAATGAAAGCGTCTCGTGGGTCTAAATTCTGTTTCCCAGATTCCTCTGGGAAACCATTGAGACTACGGCCTTGTGGTGGCGTCTCTTCGACACCGTCATTGGAGAGATGCCTGCCTTTGTTAGTCACCCTCCGCTAGACGATAGACACAGCATTACCCGTTCACAGCAGAGATCAACGAGCTCGAAACTTCCTGTGCGACCTCCTGCTTGGCGGCTTCCACATGAGAGTAGATACTTCTGGCTTCTTCTAAGGTCGGAATGCGACCGTCGTACCATTTCGCGTAAGCCTCAAGCTCATCGTAGGCCGCCATCACTGGCCAATGGCGAGCAGATTGCAAAGGAATAGGTCCATAGACTGTTCGCACTGAAACATCCCTCAAATAGTCAAGTCTTGGACATATCGCAGGGTCTTGATCAATGTCTATGAAGCCATTCGCAGTTGATCCGTATTTAAAACCATTCAAGGCCTTGCTCTTGGATTCATTGGTAGTCCAGGAAGCCGGGATCGATGTAGAATGAGTGTCCTGCAGATATCTCGCATATTCGCCATTGCTGATCGGCCTGCCCTGTGCCTCAAATTCGTCGACGAGAACGCTTCTTGACGGTTTTTCGTTGTCCCAACCAAAGTATCGATCCGGACCTAGGTCGTTCTCCGGATCATCAAGCCGGATCTTGACTTCGTTTTTTGGAATTCGAAACCACTGATTTGGCACGGTATTCAATACTGCGTCTTTGTCAAGTTGTTTGAAGTCAGGTGTGGTGCTTCCCGGTGGAGATATTGTTCTTGGGCTTTGCAGAAGCATGTAAATATATGTTTCAAGGTGCATTGCCTCGTGCTCAAAGGCAAGCCAGAGTGATCGGCCCACCTTTCGGTTAGACTCAGCTTCTCCAGAAGCAACCAGGGAGGCAACTCGATACCGCACTCGTTCTTGGAATTGAACAATGTCACTCAAGGCAGGCCATGTGTTGGGGATGTTGCTATGATCATTGCACAGCTCTGGGTTGTGCACGTCAGGGTCAATCCCACGCTCAAAGATCGCTGCATACGCTGCAGGTTCGGTGGGCTTTCCCAAAGTGGCTTTAGTGATCTGTATATCTGGTTCTGTTAGACTTCGCCACTAGTGCATTGTCCAGTATAACATACCACAAAACTCAGGGATGTGGCCGAGGTAGAATATCAAGTCGTTTCTGAGCTTGATGGGCTTGGACAAAAGTTCCTCGTCTGGCGTCATACTGCGAGTGACGGTGTCCCATGCAGCCCAAAGCTCTTGCCAGTCTTTGAGCGAGGGAACTGGGCGTGAAGCATATTCTTCAGGCTTAGTGGGGAATTTAATGGAAGCAGGTGAGAGGAGGTGAATGTCTGTTGGACCAGAGAAAGAACTGTTAGCACTGACACAAGGGTGTTAGAGGCGTAGACGCATGCATGAGGTGTGTAACTTTCGTTGTTGACAGATAGCCGGGCAGAAATGACAGAAGACGAACATCCATCCGCACATTGCTCACCACTCGCGGCCTTGAATGTGCAGCAATTGCTTTGATGCACGCAGATGCCAAGATGAAGCGACCGACGATAACGTTTGTGCCTTTGGGAGTGTAACTTACTGTAGTCACCTTTCTCGTTGGCAAATGCAGCCTGGTGAATGAGGCCCGATGCCTGCCACAAATTTGTCAATTGTTTGTTCGTATACTTGTAAGCTTGTTCCAAGTGACATTTGGTTCCTTTTGGGATCTGGATGCCGTTTAGATCAACATCAAGTAGTGCAGCGTAGTGAGCGTCGTGACAATGAAGCTTCTCATCGTATCGGCCCACCACATCCCACTGGTCTTGCTTGAAGCCTTCATGCCCAAGGAGGCGGTTGGCATGAGTCAACCCGTTGCGGTAAAACGCTTCAGTCACTCCTTTGGAATCGTTGTATGCGTGAAAGATTCGATGAGCATCCTGACAGCTGTCGAGACCAACGATCAGCGTGTCTTGCGGTCCAAGTACTTGTGAGAACTGGTGGAGAAACTTGGCTGCTTCGCTCCGGGAAAAGTTGCCCATGGAAGAGCCAAGTGAAAGGACACACGTCGCCCGTGCAGGAAATTTGGTGCCCTTCAACCATGCTAGACCATCGTCATAGGTTCCGTGGAGACCAGCGCATTTGACGTGTTGATATGTTCGAGCAGGTTTGGCGGACAGAGTGCGGTGAAGCTCTGGCAGCGAGAGATCCAGGGCAAAGTACTCAACAGCCTTCTGCCTTTCCTCAAAAGCTCTGAGCAGGATGTCTACCTTTCGCAAATTCCTGTTTCACTATTAGGTTCCGGATCTCTGGTCAAGGGACACCGATCGCTCGCTGAAGCACTATCGTTTGTGCACTACTCACCCACTCCCAAGCTCAATCAAGCGGCTGCCCTCTGGAAGGCGTGCGGCAATTTCTCTGGCATGTCTTTCAAGTGCTTCAATTTCAGCGTTTGTGAGGTAGTACTCATCCAGAAAGGTGATGTCCTCAAAAAGCTTCAACCCAGCCTCTGTTCCCACATAAGTTGAAATCTTGGCGAGTTATACACCCCAGACCTACCGTCATAGAGAAGTAAGGTCGGTAATGCTCTCTGGCCCTTGTCGTCAGGGTTGAGGGACTTGAGCAGTAGCTTTAGTAAAGACTCATCTAACTCCTCACGGCGAATGTCAATAATGTTAACATGAGACTTTGAACCCCCGTCGGCAGTTGCCATCTTGGAAGAATATGTAGATGGAACTTTCAATGATGCTTAGTAGATCAGGAGAGAGATGAAATTGAAATGTTCGTGAGGGTCGACGCTGAAGAACACTACTTAAGTATTTACTGGAAATAAGACACAAGTGACAAGCGGGTATCGTCAGGTCATTCCGTGTGAGCGGCCCATGTGAATGGCCCATGTTTCCAGAACAAAATTTCCAGTCCCAGCTTAGACATCGACGGATATCGGGCAAGGTAGGGTACGGGGCGGAGGCCCTGCATACGAGTACCCCACGAAGTCACAGCAAAAGTGGATCCAGCCGCAGCTCATATTGCGACAATTCACTCTTCCGACAGTAATGTGCCGCCATTGTTGCATGTGGGTTCTTGCAAGGTGTCCGGGAAGAACGTCAGGGCGAGTAGAGTGACGCTGCCAAGTAACACTGCGGGTTGCGCTAGATGTCGTTAAGGCGCAGGATCCGGGGCGTTAGCAACCATCAACCCATGCTGATGAATAAGATCTGGGGGGTCGTTCATGCTAGCTATGCAGTCAACGGTTGGTTTTGAAGGCCAAGAACCAGACTGCAGCAAATCACCGTCTCTGCTGAGTGACATGAAGGAATGCCGATGCTCAGCGGCGAGGCACTGAGCCGAATGGAGAGGATGATGACGAGGGCAGCCAACGAGAATGGGAGAAGCGTGTTCCTCGGGAGGTCCATGTCTCCGCTCGCGAGTGGGGCGCTGCTTCTGAGGACAATAATGGCGATGTTTGGAGCATAAAAGCCCGTTGCAGGTACCAATAAGATGTACGAAGACAACAGCAAGTATAGGATGCTGCTGGAGCAACTCAATGGCCCAAGCGCAATAACGTCAAATATAATACGCCACGCTAGACCTGATCCAGACGAACCGCACCCTCATTCAGCCAGCCTGACATTGCACTGGTTGACCTCGCAAAAGACCGAGCATTCGACCTCTGATCGTTGATCTAGTGTTCGAGAGAGTGTTCGGGACTCCTTTACAATGGAAGTTATGTCAAACGTTCAAGCTGATGTCGCAGCCGCAGGCAACCTTTCCCACCAAGTGGTCAGCCATCCCGCTTCGTTAGAGACTCAAGGTGAGCTTCACTCGTCGACCTTTACCTGCAAATGCGAGGCACAATACAGCCCACCAGCAAGCCTCTGAGACGCTAGACGACGTTTGCGGACATCAAGATCTGTCTTTGTTCTCGACCTCCTTTGTCTATGGGAGACTCAGCAGTCATAGCCAGACCAGAGCCTCGCCGGCCTCTGGTCAAGGTAAAATTCACAGCCCTAATCCTTTCGTGTTTAAGTCTCCATTTGCTGTTATTTACAAAATGACATCATCTAAGCAGCAAATCCTGGATCACTTCGAGATTATCTGCCGACAGAGAGATGCAGCCTTGAGGGAGCTGAGTCAAGCGCAAGAAACAATCACACTTCTGGAGGCTGAGCTCACGGCGGTAAAGTACTACGGGGACCTGGCCTATGCAAAAGTTGCCGATGAGCAGGGGGTATCGAAAAGGCAGATTGAGCGTAATCCTGAAGTCAAAGTCAAAGATGCGACGGCATGGATTGACGGAATCTGGCTTTGCAGCCCAGAAAATACCAATATATTGGCACCCGCCGAGGTGGCATGGGCGCAAAATCTTCACAATCCACAGTCAGCTATTCTCCTCGTTACGGAAGCGCTCAAAACTAAACCAGTCAAGAAGGACCACGTCAGATGCAAGCTATTCATGGCCGCGATACAGTTCTCCGCCAAAGTCTTGGAGCCAGCCTGCGCTCTCGTGAACGATTGCATCAATGAATGTGGGACCGATCCTCGTTTCAAAGATATAGCCGGCATTGCGTATTACATCAGAGGTCGAATCTTCCTAGAGATGAAGATCTACCCATCCGCCCACTGGGACTTCAGTATGGCTGTACTCACCAAAGACTACCATGAACAGGTGAAGAAATGGCAGGGTTACTGCGAGACATGCATCTTCGACGGAGAAGGCGAAGGGGCGATTCAGGAAGGTGTTGAATCGAGCTCCGGGGATTGAGACCTTCGAAGCATGCCATGACATGTTCAGATACCCAGGGATAAGCGGAGCTGACAAAGATCTTGAAACACTCGAGAGCGAGTTAGGAATCACTGGGTAGCAGTCTCGCGATCTACGCTTCTTATCATTTCCTCCCTCACTGCCCTTTACTTTCTCATCTACCTTCGTTATACTTGTACAAGAATTGATCCAACGCATTCATCTTTCAGCTTTACATATCGTGTCCCCGTATCTATTGTGCTTAATATGCTTCTTTGGTGCTTTCTTTGTCTGGGGAAGAAGCAATAGCTGAAAGACTCTCCGATTGCGGTGATTTTGAACAAAGAGACTGCAGGTCAGCTTCGCAAAGACAATCTAACAATTCGGACCCTCCCTGTCTGCCAGTGGTCTCGAACAACTTTTCTATCCTAGGTACCCTCACATTTCGTGGGTCACACAGAGCAGATGGACAGAGGCACAGCTGATAGTGAATGCAATGATGGCATTGGTAGCTTACTAGGGTCTTCGGATGACAGTCAGGATCATGTTTCCAACACTCTGCCTGTCTCTAACGGTCTCGCCGATTTGGAGCTACGACGTGTTGCCCTGTCGCCGCCGCCGCGTAGGCCTGTTTCCGATGGGCCTCGACTTATTGCTTCCCAGCAGGCAGCTATCGAAAGTAATGCTCCTCATAAGCAGGGAAACAGTAATCCACACCGCATCTGGGATAACCAAAGCACAGATGAGCCACCTGAAGACTCTGACTTACTAACCTTTTCGCCCGAAGACACTCGCTCACCCACCCTCTCCCCCGAAGACACTCGCTCACCCACCCTCTCTCCCGAAGATGCCCGCTCGCCCCCCCTGTCTGCCGCAGGCCCTGGCTTGCCGACCCTGTCCCGCGATGAGCTGACAGAAGAGATCTTGCAGTACCTTCAGCACTCGGTGCTCAAGGCCGTCTATGGCGATTGCCTATCCGGATCTCGCAGGCGAAGGTATGAGCCTCAATGGCCTATGGAATTCAGGGATATCGATCCGCCTCTGGATCAGCCACTGTCCCAAGAAGAAGCCAATTTCGAATTTCACCAACTATTTCAGCCCCTGGGTGATTGGTATAAGCCTTCTAAAAGTGTGAATACGTTTCAAGATGCCCACTCACGGCAGAAGCAAATTGCTGCTGCTCTCAGCGTTCACAGTCATAACAGAGCCACACAGCCACCAGTGGAGAAACGTTCTGGAAACTTTTTGTTATATCGAAACCTTCCTGACGCTGCAATGGAGGTGAACATCTGGTCATTTATCAACACCACTCACGTTGCTATCCGACGAAAAGAGTGGCAACTAGCAGATGACCGTCTCAGCAGAGCTTTTCTGTTAGCTAGTAAACTGGGCTATCAACCCCTTGTGGGTAAGTGCTGGTATTGGCGAGGGATGATAGCGGACGGATGTGGAGATCGCAAGACCGCGGCAGACTGTTTTCTCCAAGCTATGCCCTGCGTTGGTTTCTATCAAGAAGGGGAAATGTTGTCGAAGGTAGTCGTAGAGTACAAGCACGATTTATTGGAAATGCTAGATGAGCAGGATGAGTATAAAAGGGGCGACCAGTGGTCAGAGCGGCTTAGACGAGCGATATTGGGCGGTGATGGTTGGTCCAAGCCTTTGCAGAACCTGCCTCGACGCACATCGAACAGCTCGCCTGTGAGAACTCTTCAAGAACTCTTGGCAAAGTACGAGCCACAAGGGATTTTGACAACTCCTCAGGATACCTCGCCGGACGCCGATCCAGAAGGCATGGTGACCACTCATCAAAACGTCTCGCCAAAATTCGATCCACAAGGGATTGTGACAACTCCTCAGGGAATCTCGCCGGACATCGATCCACAAATCACTGTGAACAATCCTCAAGAACTCTCGCGAAAAGCCGACCCACAGGAAGTAACCAATCCCACTGATGTAAGCCCCAAATTGCAGCCGTCACCGAAGGCTGAAATCGATGATGTTTCGAATCAGCCCAACAGGAAGGGCGGATCCCCTTGGTGGGCTGATGCGCCAGTGCGGCCACGGGACGTCGACTGGACACTTGTGCAACAGATGGAGGAGGCAGCTGAGAAGTTTGAATACGTACCGAAGCAGACGATATATCAGCTCTGCAAAGGATTCTCACCTTCGTTTGAAGATAGCATTTTGGCCGAACCGTTCACAGAGAAGTTCGACAACTACCCCGGCATTAAGGGTTCTATTGCTTGGAAAGTACTCATGTACGCTAAAACAAAGGGTAGGCTGAGGTGGCCGCCAGACAACGATCGTGCACCTCAAAGTGGGAGCGAGGGCACAGCGGATGACTTGACAGAAGCTTGCGCACACCCACTATCTGATAGTTCAAAGGAGAACAATGACGCTGTCGTCGACAAACCCTCTGGTGGAGGGCCAAATGCGCTGCACCGAGGCCCTCGACTCAAGATTGATACTGGTAGGCCAAATGTTCCCGCGATTCCCTGTCAGACTTCAGGGGTGGTGATGAGACAGTCAGGACGGGTCGACATCACAGACGAAGAGAGAATAGCCGCGTACGAGCAAGCTCTCATTAATCAGGAAGATGACGGAAAAACAAATGCCAGGCGCGAAGTTGAAAACAATGTTGACTGGCGAAACGACATCAGGGAGCAGCAAGCTAATTTTGACCGGCACGTCCACCAAGAGATGGCAAAGTCCAAGATGGGAGCACTCAGCGCAATGCACACAGTCAGATTCAGAAACGAAGGATACCTTAATGATTTGTACGGCCCTGAGGCAATCAGGCCGCCTACACCAAGTCCGACTCGAAAAGAAAGAGAGGAACATCGCAAAGAGCTCAGAAAGCAAGGTCTCGAGCGGTTTAAGGCCGAGCAGATCTGTATGAATTACGGGCGTAAGCTTCGTGCATACCAGAGATTACCCATTGACAGACAAGAACGCGTGGCAGAACCGATCAGGCCATCCTCAACCTTCGCATGGCTTGAGCAGCACAAGGAGATGATAAGAGCGCGGCGAGACAGTCGACTCCGCGAGACTGCCAGGATATTGGGCGACATGACCGCAAGCGAACCTCCCGTCATCACCAGAGACTCTTCTTCAGGCAACGGGTGTGTGAAGAGTGATCAGCAAGGCCGTATCAGCTCCAGCTCTCCCCTTCATCTTCATCTGCAACCTGAGCAGGCCTCCCACCACAAATCAGCTGATGATCGCTCCGCGAATGGCAATTCCTCAGGCAGCTCCATTTGGAGCATCCCGAGTAATGTCAGCTCAAACACATACGCAAATCTCAATCGCCGTCGTTATGAACACATTGCTCGCGAGCTCAAAGCCCTCATTAGTGTGGATTCCATGAGCGAAGCAATGGAGCAAGCTCGGTTGAACGACAAGGAGGTCAGTCTAGAAGAGTTGGTTCAGATTGCTGAGACGGCCGTCAGTGAGACGGCAAATGGTGAAGTTCACGATGCTGAACACATGCCTTACTGGCCAGCCGATGATGAAGAAGTCGAAGTAGTATCAGACAACCATACAGCAAAATCTCCAGCACCTGCCGCTAGTGACGAAACGAGGAAGCCTCCCAAAATCATTCGATCCCCGAACATCAACCCAGACTCTGCTGACGCCGGTCCCGCGGAAGATGACTGGGTCGACGACGACGAAGATAAAGAAGTCGCAGCAACTCTACATAGCAACAGCCCAGCGCGTGGACGTAAGACCACAAGGGCCGATCTGATGGGCCCAGACTCGAACCCGAACAAGGACACGAGAACGACGACACAAGGTAATCGTCCAACACCTGCCCCTTCAGGCCTCATGGACCATTTCATCGATGGCTTCGAGCACCAGGATCAGGCTGTGGCTGACCGCGCAGACCCGCATAACGACGAAGGGGCCGACAATGATTGGGAAGATACAGATGAGAAGGTGAACAAGGAAGAGGAGGACGAGGAAAACGAAGGGGTCGTCCAGGGAAGCACTGAGAGGATGAGACCGTCCACGGAACAGAGGCAATCAATCCGCCACCTCCCTCCGCCTGATCTCCCGGAGGAGGACTTGATGACGTTCGAGTCACCCTAACCCGCTCGAGGTGCGCGCAGTGGGATGGATGGCGTGGGAGTTTTTTTCACTATTGCGAGGGGGCTGGGGCTTCTGGACCTGGATATGCGGATCTGTAGAAATATGTCACTCCTTGTGATTCTGAACCTACATAACGTCCCGTCTGACTGACGTTCTACAAAGTGTATCATGCTGAGTATATCGAAGTTCCAGTTGGAGCATCAGATTTCTCTTGTCTACTCCCTGGCGTATATATATTATCTATCTCGTGTCCACATACTAGACAATGGTATCCCCCAAACCCAGCTCGCAACCGCCATCCCGCCCACGCTCATACACGCCGCCATCAGGAGATTGATCTGATTGTTATCCAGCCAATCCCAGCCGACGAGCACTCTCCTACTCTCACCCCGGCCATTTGGAGATGCCGCTTTTTCATCTTGATCCGTATCCGCCTGCATGCCTTTCTTCAAAGCTTCATCCTTATGCTGTTTAGGATGCACGGCCTCCCTCATCCCGTCCCAGCCATTCCGACCACTAACCAGCACCTTCACACCGCCAACCCCCTCCACAATCTTGCCCGTCCGCCTGTCCACCACGCTAGCTTGCAGCACCGCCCCAAGTAGGCTATCCAGCACACTCCCTAACGCGCCCCAAACGGTTACAGCCAGAACCCAAACCGCCTTGTCGCGTAGCGTCCACCGTCTATACACCTCTACCTTCTCCCCCGCCATCAACACCCTCCCCACCGGCCCCAGACCGGCCGCATTCCCACCAGACCGAAACGGCATAACTAGCACACTCGCCATAGCAACAACCAACGCACCCAGAACCCCGGCCGCAAGACCTTCAGCCGTAACCCCTCCATTCGTCCCCCTCGGAACCTTCACCCATGGCCTCGTTATCAATCTCGGGCTGCTCTTCGCCAGAATCCCCAATTCACTCGAAAACGTGTCTGCGGCTACTGCCGCGTAGCTGGCCACTATCCCCGCGAGGATGAGTCCTGCCACAGACCCACTCGTCGGCACATACTCCCCCTCTCCATTCCCTCTCCAAGAATCCACCCCCCACCCCACCCTCCACAGATGCACCAACACAAGCGCACTCGCAACCCCACTATTAGCTAGGACTTGGACGTGTGTCCTTCCCTTCCCACCTCCATCTCCTCCTCCTCCTCCTCCTCCTCCTCCCGCCGAAGAACTCGATCCGGTGCTCGATAACGTGTACCCACTCTTGACGTCGTGGTTGAGCCTCGTGGCGGTCGTTCCGGCGAGGAAGAATACGATGAGTAGGGTGAAAGGGAGGGGGGAGGGGTGGGTGGCGTGGAGGAGGGCGGTTAGGGTTGCGAAGAGGATGCCGAGCGGGGTTAGGGAGGAGCGGGAGTAGGAGCGGTAAACGAGGTAGGCTGTGATGGGGAGGGAGATTAGGGCTTTCATTTTCGAGTGTAGAGTGTGGTGAGATCGGAGGGGAATCGGGTTGGTTTGGGTGAGGTGGGTAGAAGGTAGCCGGGTGAATGAGCGTGAGGGATCGAGGGGCTGTCGAGAGGAGGAATGGCTGTTTGGCTGGCTGGCAGGCTGGCAGGCTGGCAGGCGGGTCAATCAATTGTTGGTAGCCATCTTCGAGTCTCTGAAGTACGATTGAATAACGCAAGCAAGATGGATGTCTGTGTGACTCGAGTACAATGCGCGGCTAGGAGTACGGAATAAAGGCTTGGAGACCATGCGGCACGTCCTCCTTGGCGGCTTACTCAGCACGGCATGTTTTCTCTACTGACGTATGCGGGGAGAGGCTCGGTGACAAAATCGCTGAGATCGATTCCGCGTCTACCTCTCGGATTGGCATCTCATCATTCTGGTCACTCAAGCCTGCGTGCTTCCTGTCGACTGTCTTTATCGCTTTCCACCCCATCCAATGGTGGTGAAAAGCAAAACGACAAGGATAACAAGAATAACATATTCTTATTATCTGATTGCACACTGACACCAGTCGATGCGGAGTTTCACAGTCTGAACACGATCTCATGTCGTCCTCCTCCCGTACGTCAAACTACTGGGGAACTTCTTCTCTCTCTTCCCTCTCCGCTTCGAATAAGTTACCGAAGCGCATGCGCATCGCTCGCTGACTACTTCGGGGACTCGACGTTCAGCCAGAAAGACATCAAATCCAATCAGCAGGGCGCTCTCGGCTTTCAGTCTGTGCAGTTTCAGAGCCCGTTGTGACGGTGCCTCTATCAAGACCCTCAGATGCGCCCCTTTCTACCCTTTGCCATCTTCTCGACCTCCTCCCCTGCTTTCCGCCTGATCGTCGCATGCGGTTCGCCCGCGTCCCCGACCAATCCATTGAGCCATTCCATTTTCCTCTTCTCCAGCGTTTTACGAAACCGCGCTGCTTGTCGAGCTTCGATCCATTTATTTATCACTCGATTATTTAATCCTCATCTAGGATTACAAGTCTGCTCTCCACAGCGAGGTATCACAGGCCACCTGATTGCAATTGAATAAATATATCACGTAGGCAATCCATGCAGCAGAAGAGCGGCAAGCAACTCCTAGAAATTTCCAGGAAGCAGTCGGGAAAAGGGACACGTGTCGAACGACACAAGAATCAAGGCCACCCAATCGAAATATTCTCAGACCGATCCGCTCTTTAGAGGCGGTACGAATTCATCATCCACCCAATCCTGCTCGTTCCCTATTGCCTGGCTTAATGTCGCAGCACCCTGAATCTTCGGATCTCCCACTTGCACCAAGGATCTGCGCTCCTCCTGGTCACTATCACGCTTCTCCCTCTCTTTTGCTCTCGTTTTTTTCGTCGCGGGCCGAGGCGCTCTTGCTACCCTTTCCTTGTTTCTGCTGGGACTCTTGTTGCTGCCGTTTATCCTACTCTCTCTCATCTCGTAGATGACATCTTTTAATCCTTCCTCCAACTTATTCATCCTAGACAGAACCAAGCGGCCAAACATCTCTTGATCTTCTGTCGACGCAGTCTGGCGTCTAAGACCACCAGTTGCATACGCCATTTGAGTTGCGAAGGATGATGGTATAGCACCGACAAATCCCCCACCCATTGCTTTGTTGTCTCCGATGTCTGAGCCGAGGTCCATGGTGAGTGATGACCTGCGAGGCTCAGCCCGTCGATTGATCAAGCCGGCAAGATTTGGAGCGGACATGAAGGCAGGGTCGTTTTTTGGCGGCATAATTGGGCGTGCTCTAGCTGGCTCAGGTATGAGCCTCTTCGGCGTTCGACGTCCTGGTGTATTCGACAGCGACTTTGCAGCTGGAGTCAAGGCGCCGGACTTTGGGGTGCGGATACCAACTGACTTTGTGGCGCTCATGTGAGGGTGCTTCTTGCTCGGTGGAGATGGCTGCTCCTCCGGGCCACGCCTTAGAGGATTGTAGATGATAGTGGCTGAAGAGACGTTTCGAAGGTGAGGTCTTGTGCGCTGCTCTTGAACTACCCGGTTAGCGACCTCGTTGTGCACGTTTCGTTCAGCTCCCCTCCGAGGAGGCGGCTGTGCCAATGCGAGAGGAGATGTGGAGGTTGACGGTCGTGGGTTTCTATGCTTTGGAGAATGAGGTGAGAAATAATCCCGCCGTCTCGCAGTGCGAACCGGCGAATCTACCGGCGAAGCGTGAGACAGTTTCTGGTCGAGCGTCATTCTGTCGTCTTCGTTGTCACTCGTGACTAGTTCGTCGTCCCCATCAGCATCAGTCGGTTGCGCCGGTTCAGGTTCAGGCTCCTGCGATGGAGTTGTCTGATAGGTCGGAAAACGACGTACTGGAGGAGTCAAGATATCTATGAAGCCGCCAAAATCTTCTGGGTCCGAGGCTACCGAACGTGTAATATTCGTGAAATCTCTCCTTGTCCGGGAAAATTGTGGTTTTCGATGAAGCGATCGGTAGCCTTCGAGTCGATCTACAACTGCCCGGTCTTGCTCTTGTGGTGGACTCATTACCCCATCCTCGCCAAGTTCTTGCATCCAACTGTTGACAGCATTACTCGTCTTTTGTCGAATTTGGCTCTTCGATGCGTCTCGGACGGTGCGCTCGACCGGTCGACGAAAGACTGCTTCTAAAGCGCGATCTTTCTGCCACGTTGCTACTGAGGCTTCCCGAATCCGACGTCCAGGTTGAGGGCTGAAGAGACTCAAACCAACAGTTGGATTGACCTGGCCTGGTAACCTCCCACGAGGCTCAATAATCTCCACCGCATCCACCACTGATGGCCTCAACATGCTCTTCTCATATAGAAAGATGGAGAACAGAACCGGGAAATGGGTGGCTTTGATCATCGTCCGGTTGATCTTGACGAAACGCCGGAAAGGGACAAAGTACCGCAGAGGAGTAATCAGCCACGCAATTATATTGGTTGGCGCGATGTACGAGAACAGCGCATCAGATTTGACCATGGAGATGGTATTCACTGCAAAGACGAATTGATGCTCTTCGTTCGCATTTTGCACTATGGCCATGAATGAGTTGGTGAGGACGGTAATCAGAATCGTCACGACCAGGAAATGACAGATGAAGAGAAACAATGTCAAGATGGTTTTCCCTAACACGTTGTAGTTGTCCCATCTATCCCATGCGGCAGGAGTGAAACCCATAAGCATTTGGAAGAGCGCATACGCGACCGAGGCGGGACTATCGATCTTGTCGTCCCCGAAAGACAGTGTCAGAGCAGCAAAGAAGCCGCTGCAGCTGATCAGTATCAGTACGAAGACCGCTATCAGATCCGACGCCATCATACGAAAGGCGATGAGGAGCTGGGAGAAGTAGCGGTAATGATCGAGGACCGAGAAGAGTCGAGGAAAGAGCAGCACGGCATCAGCAGCAAGGACGTCATATGCAAGATTGGCAACGTAATGCTTGCGGGTATCCGGCATCACGATACCGTAGAGTCGTAGGCAGAGATGGCCAATAAGTAGCAGCAGAATCCCAAGGTCAAACAGGTTCCAAAAGCTGGCCAGGTAGAGACTGAACCCTTGTTCGTTGAAGCCTACCACTTCGTCAAGTATAAACCCTGCACACCAGAACCAGAAGATGACCTCTAGAACAGTGATCTCCAAGGATCTCTGCACAAGCACTGCAAGGAACAATCCAAGGAGAATGGCATATGACAAGGTGGAAAGAAAATAGCGGTACCGAGGAACTCTCAGTCTTGAAAGCTTGAAAAGAGATGCATCTTGGGGGTCATACAGAGTGACAGAGCGTCTCGGAATGTTGTTCGACTCTGAAAATGACTTTGGACGGTGACTTTGATCACCGGTGTCATAGTGCCGGTCTGAGGGGTGTTGTGTCGCATTTCTAGGTCGATGAAGGCTATCAGCCGTAGCATGAAACACGATCGAGCCTGCCCATATGGCTTCTAGTTGTTGCACAACTAAGGGATGGGCCAGGAAGCGCTTCGCTTGAGATCTGATTGCAATCTCGAGACATGATATCCTGGTTGCACGTGGAGGACTCTTGGCTTTAGAGTGTGTAATCCTCTCTACACGAGACACAGCCGCGTTACCCTGTAGATGTATCTGGCCTTGTAAAGGGTCGAAATCATACGAGAGAGCATCTATCAATTCACGGGTTGAATATTCCTTCAATAGCTTGATCGCGAGAAGCTCACAGACCATTGCCCTTGTTTTACTCGTGCCGCTATTTCCCGGGTTGAGGCCAATCTCCTTATTGAACTGTAAGCAATTGGCCATGAGGGCATATTCTGTTGCTCTCGAAAAAAATGCAGCGCGAATTTCTTGTTGGATCGGCTTGAGAAGAAATTGTGACACCTGTGGGGAACGAAGCTGGTCCCAGGACAATGTTGTTTCGCATTTGGACACGACGAGGAGACGTATGGCATGAGTCAAATTGTATATGGGCAGGGCATCTATTGTTTGCGTCAGTGCAGCTGCAATGGGATGGGACCCGACAAGACACTTTCAGACCTAGGTGGGCTGCGGAGAATATTGGAAGTAGGGGAGTCTCGTCTCTGACTCCATCTTCGTTATCACTTTCGACTTCTTCGTCCTCAAGATTGGAATCTGCATGGTCGTCGCCTTCTGCGCCGCTTGTCTCCACTCCCATGACCGCGTTATTTTGATTTTGACGAAGGAGGTGGGTGCGCTCATTCAGGGGATTTTGTCGGGCAGCTTCAGGCGAAGGGGAATTGAAAGGCGATCGGTCATTCGCTTGTCTTCTTGAGCGTCTGGAGGGACGGAGCAAGGAAGAGAGCATGCTGATATGCAGGATTGGAAGGACTTGAGGTGGTGTTGTCGTGCATTGAGAACACGCAGTTGAGGATTCAGTTTACAAGCACCCAGCTGACGATGGACTCCAACGAGACCGTTCCATTGCAGAGATGAAGAATTAGCTTACCTTTATGTCCTGGCCTTGGTTCATCAATGGGATGCAAAGATATTCGTGGTTTGGTTGTGAGGAGCATGTGTTATCCTACTGTAGGTTCTCCTTGGCGGCTTACTCAGCCTGCGCTCTATTCTGCTTCCACAGAGTTTTCGTAGCTAGTTAGCTATTTATGCCACTCCTTCATCAGATTCCCTTGCGCACAATCCGACATTCTGGTCCAATATGCGGGAGATGGTCCTCAGCAAGGGTCCACAGTATGGCGAAAAGAATCTGGAACCATAGATAACCAAATTCCGGTTGATGTGAGTGAGAAAAAGAATCTTCCAATAAGCAAACACATGCCTGCCCTGGGTAAGCCAATGACACAAGCAAAGGGAGCATCCTTACTCTCCCTGCTTGCAACGTCACCCTTCAAAAATCGTCATGTTCTTTCGGTCTCGCAATACAGCCGTCAAGACCTTCATTTGCTATTCACAGTCGCCCAGGAGATGAGGATAAGAGTCGAGCGATCGGGCGTGATCCCTATTCTGGCGTCGCGGGTGCTTTGCACCATCTTCTACGAGCCAAGCACGCGCACATCAGCATCGTTCGATGCCGCTATGCAGCGTCTCGGTGGCCGTACTGTCGTCATCAACACCGACCACAGCAGCACGCAAAAGGGCGAAACATTACAGGACACCATCCGAACCCTGGGCTGCTACAGCGACGCCATCGTCCTCCGCCATCCAGACAACAACTCTGCAGCAATCGCCGCCAAATACTCGGCCGTCCCCATCATCAACGGCGGCAACGGCAGCCTCGAACATCCCACCCAAGCCTTCCTCGACCTCTTCACAATCCGCGAAGAACTCGGCTCCGTCAGCAACATCACCGTCACATTCATCGGCGACCTAAAATACGGCCGAACTGTCCACTCCCTCATCAAACTCCTCCAATACTACGAAGTGAAAATAAACCTCGTCGCCCCGGCCGCTCTCTCCCTCCCCGCGGAAATCCGAGATACAATTCAGAAATCCCGCCAGCTGGCCGTCGAGAGCGAGAAGCTTACCCCTGAGATCGTCGCAAGGTCGGATGTGCTGTACTGCACAAGGGTGCAGAAGGAGCGTTTCCCAAGGCTGGAGGAGTATGAGAGATTGAAGGATAGCTTTATTATTGATAATAGTGTGCTGAAGCATGCGAAGAGCACGATGGTGTTGATGCATCCGCTGCCGAGGAACCGAGAGATCGCTGAGGAGGTAGATTTTGATCAAAGGGCCGCTTATTTTAGACAGGTGAGTCTTTCTCTTTCGGTCTTTGCTTCTCGCTTGCTTTGTGTGTGTGTGTGTGTGTGTGGCTGACAGAATCTACAGATGAAACACGGCCTCTACTGCCGCATGGCATTGCTTGCGCTGGTGCTCGCTCCTTGACCTGTCCCTGCCTCAATCTGACATTCGTGAAAATTGAATGGAAACCATCACGGAAAAGTCATAGAGCTCGCGGAAAAGAAAAGATAGAATAGATCTCTACATGCATCGGACTAAATTCCAATGCAAATTTTTGCCAGAAGGCTACTCAGAATGATTGAGAAAAATGCTCTGAGAACCTCACTTGTGTCCACGTCTTCCCATGGCAGCTTTTGGCCTGTCTTTTCATGAGTGCTTCTCGTACGCGACCCCCTGAGAGTGATAGATCACAGGACTGGACACTACTTGGCAAAAGCATCTTAATCCGTGCTCGTTCATCCCGAACTGAGAGTGCATAAGGACAGCATCCTCTATTTATCCTTGGGGCAAGGAGGAAAGCTCACATTGAGTGCGACGCTTTTCTAGTGAATGGGGGCCTTTTCAACGGGCCAACGGCGTCCTGGTGAGCAATGCTTCTGCTGAGTCATGACCTTTTTGTCGCTTGCTGTCTAGGTTCTTTGTTCCTTGGTGCTCCTCTGAGTCTGAACATATACCGCCAGGGACTGGTTTTTGTACTAAAGTGGCGGGCGTTTTCGTGAATGGCTATTTCAATTCTCCAGTAGAGTCGGTACTGGTAGGTTCTCTGGGCAGTAGACAGCTGGATGGCCTCAGTCATTGAGTCGGTCCCGGCTCAGCTGGTGATCAGTTGGCCCTCGGCGATGCTCTCATCTGTGTTACGGTGGACATTGGTGACGGGGTGTCCGGTCATGGCCGATGCTGGAGGACTTGCCAAGCCATCTGGAAGTCCAGAGGCGGCGCTCTGTGAGCACAGTAGTGTACACAAGTAGGGTACCTCCTCGGCGTCCTCGTTGGGCGTTAACTAGGGCTTGTTTGTCTGTGCCCCGATCCTCTTAAAACTCCCAAATTTTCCGCCGCTTTAGTGTCACCATTTCTCACCCAAATTGTATCCATCACCATCCACCACCATAAAGCGGCGTAAAGGGTGAGTGGTATCACCACTGTCCTCTATATGCGTGCGGTGAGGCCTGTATGGCATAAGGCAAGGCCTCGCACTGCTTTTGGAGTCCTCCTTCGCATGAGGGAGGCTTAGGGAGCCGCCCACCTCAAGGTAAATCTCAATCCATGTAAAGAAAACCGTATTTCTGTGCTGACCGTCGCAGCTTTGTGCCTGTGTGCTAGAGCACACCACCTTGACAGCGCCTGCTTGCTGACCTATGGGGTCCTGCTCCTCTTGGGCCACTCTCCCTTTTGGGCTCTTCCTCCCCATGGGAAAGGCTCAGAGAGCCGCCAACCTCATTGTAATCCTCAGCCTAAATTAGGAAGTGGTTTTCGGTGCTGATATTTCCAGCTCTGTGCCTTTCTTGCCAGAGCACAAAGCCGTACCCGGTCTACTCGCGGACCTGATGGGGTCCGCTCCTCTTGGGGCCTTCCACTAGGTGGGAGCGGCTTAGAAGCCACCCAGCCCAAGGCAAGTCCGAGCCCATGTCAAGTTTGTTAGTGCTAATCATCGCAGTTCTGTGCTTTTGAGGCAGGCCGTACCACTAGGGCCACGTCTACTCGCGGACCTATGGGGTCCTGCTCCTCTTGGGATACTCCTGCGGATGGAGGAGACCTAATGAGCCGCCCAGCTCATAGCAAGTCTCAGCCCAAGTCAGGTATGACAATGCTGATCATTGCAGCTGGGCACTTTGGTGCAAGGCACAACACCGTGCCGGGCCTGCTCGCGGACCTGAGGGGTTTACGCCCCTGTTGGTTTCTTTTCCTAGTGAGAGAGGGTGTGGAAAGCGTTTCACCTCAGGTAAGTTCCAGCCCAAATCAGGAAACATCTTTCGGTGCTGATCATCGCAGCTCTATGACTCTGCACCAGAGCACTGCACCTGGCCATGTCTGCTTGCTGACCTATGAGGTCCAGCTCCTCGTAGGGCCCTCAGGCGGGAATAAAGGCGTTTCACCTCAGGCAAGTCCAAGTCCAACCAAAGCCACCACCTGAGATCTGGTGCTGACCTTGCTGACAGAGCACGGCGCTGTTCTGCATGGGCGTAGACTCCTCTGCTCGAGCTGCCTTCTCTTCAGAGCTGTTTAGGTGTGTGTGGGAACGACGGACATTAAACAGCTCGGACTGATCATTTCACGAATAGCTCGATGCTCTGAGACGACGTCTTTTTTCCGCTTGACTGTAGCGCCCAGCGGCAGACTGGCTCGAACTAAATCATCTCGACCTTGGTTTGATGATGTCCTGCAGCACGTCACGGGCAGTCTGCCGCAGGGCGCAAGATCAATTTCAAGAGAACCACGGTGGGGGGAGGTGCAACCTCAAGTTCAGAAGGACCGTGGAGGAACGGTGCAACATCGATTTCCATGGAGAGACTGTTGCGAGGCATGTCAAAGATTGGAGAGTCCAATGGCCGCATAGCACCAAAAGCTCAACAGGAAACCCAATGATACTTTCTTGCATCCAGCCTTGCCTTGTGATAAGGAGAGAAGGCAATTTGTTTCCACTCCACTGTTCCATCCACTCAGCCACACTGCAAGAACTTCCAGTGATAACATAAGAAAGCTCACCGATATCTTGCATCATCAGATGACGATGTGGACGCTGTGTTTGAAGACCATCGACAGTCTTTGGGCCAGGCCAGCTTGTTCCTTGGGTATGTGAGGGGGCCAGTTGCGCTTCGTTGATACTATAGCTAATCGAGGGAGTCGACAAAGCCAGTCTAGCCGTCGAAGTCGTCTCGATCAACCATCGTGTTCTGGGCTCCTGATTGAACGTTGGCATCTGTTGAAGTCTCACCAAGTCGAAATGATTCTCAATCGACCGAAAAGCTTGACGAGCACCTGGGGATGAGAAAGCTCAGAGGCAGCTCGGAGATGTAGTCTCTCTCTCTCTCTCTCTCTCTCTCTCTCTCTCTCTCTCTCTCTCTCTCTCTCTCTCTCTCTCTGAGCCGCTACAGCGTCACGTCGTCGTCACGAGCAGACTGTGACTGACATCACTTACAGCCAGTGTTCGCGAATGCCTCGAGCAGCACTTCAGGGTGGAAGCAGACGGTCGAACATCCTTCCAAGGCATTTGGCGAGCCAGCCAAAGCATTCGGCGCGCCATCCATAGCAGCCCACAGCACAGATTCACTTTATGAGTTCATGTTCTGGGAGGAGCAAGCATCCATCATCTTCTCCAGAGCCAAGCTTCCTGATACCTGCAAAAAGTCGGGAAGCATTCGCATTTGTGCGGTGGTCGATAAAGGCAGAACACACGACCGCTTTGCAAAGGGCACAACGGACCGCACATATTCTCCTTTTTGATTTTAAAGAGACTTGCGGTCTTTGAAGAAGCGACACCACAACCAAAATCGTCGTGAAATATCACGATCATTTTGTGTGTCGTCGAGATCAAGCACTGCTTCGCAATCATTTCAATCCGAAAAGAACCATCCCGAAGCCCCAGCACCCTCAAGACTTTGCTCTAAGCAGACCATCAGTCTCGCACTCGTTAAGCTGTCCGCCTCCTCACCTTCCAGCATTCGAACAAACCCCAGACTCAACCCCCTCGTCGTTCTTCGAACATGACCGCCCACCACTTGACCACCGGCCAAATCCTCAAAATCTCCATTATCCCGGTTTTTGCCGTCCTCGTAATCGCCTTCTGCGTCTGGCTCATCCTCTTCCTCAACGAGCAGGGTCGGCATGCCGCGAGGAAATGGGATGAAGAACAGCGAAGGGCTCGGGCTGGGAGAGCAAGACCTGCTGCTTCTATTCCGCGCGAGGGCAGCGGAGATGGAAGGCTAGCACGAGCGGGAGAAGGAGGAGGAGCCGGAGAAGGAGAAGGAGAAGGAGACGGAGAAGGAGAAGGAGACGGAGAAGGAGAAGGAGACGGAGACGGAGAAGGAGAAGGAGACGGAGAGGGAAGTGGAAGTACAACGACAGGCCCACCTGCAGCCGAAGCTTCCACCGAGCATCCCAACACAGAAGCCTATCCCGGCGCAAACAAACCCCCAGCTCCAGATCCCATCGAGACAGCAGCCGCACCCCTCACTGCCTCAAAACCCGACGCTAGCAAGCGCGAATCGAGGAACTCAATTGTCGCATTCGCGGAGCAGCGTGGAGCTTCTGCGGCAGCCACGTCGAACGGAGGACATGGGAGGAGACTGGGCACCACGACGACGATTGAGGCGCAGCCTCCACGGTGGGATTGAGGGCGCCCCCCTCTCTGCTTTGGGTGGTTGTGAAGCTTTACTTTGGCCGGGGTAATAATTACTCGGTCAGTCAGTCAATTGGTTGGGATGGATGGATGGATGGATGGATGAAACAGTGGGTTGGCTTTGTGGGGGAGCTGGAATAGCAATGATGGAACAATTCTCCTCCTCCTTCTTCCTCTCCTCCTCCGGATCAGTGACTAATTAGACATCTCATCGACGAACATGGTCTGTCTTCCCCATGCCATACCATACCATACCACACCACACCACACCATAACCCCCCCTTGCAAGCTCGACTCCTCCCTCCCTCCCTCCCGCCGGCAGCCAATCAAAACAGAAAAAGACTGA
>JAABUK010001836.1_pt1 | contig 39714 bp, 46 predicted proteins | sample 5559141 | NCBI WGS metagenome assembly JAABUK01 (sample SAMN10711869, study PRJNA513367) | rock metagenome | isolation source: Antarctica rocks | place: Antarctica: Victoria Land, Pudding Butte nord | collected 2016-01-03 | reverse complement strand
AGCGATGGAGTGAGGGGGAGTGGGGCGTATCTTCTTTTGGCGGATTCGAGTACGACGGTGGCGCCAGAGGTGGTGAGGGATTTGAGGGAGAAGGGGGTAGGAAGAAAGTTGGTGGATCATACGTTGGGAGAGTTTGAGAGAATCTGTAATGTGTGAAAGGTGTCGTTCATTCAGTCGAATCCTTCAAATGTGTCATCGACATCTTGGTTGGCTTGGGTTTGCTTTTTTACCTTGGCGACCATTTGCTCTGTTTGGGCAACTCTGTCTTTTTCTTCCTGGGTGAGCTTGTCAAATCGTTCAAGCTCACGACGGGCTTGCCTCTTGACTCGACGTGCTTCTTTGTCGCCTTTGCGCTCTAGATTCTGTGACCATGCAGTAGTACTAGTGCGCTTGAGGGGTTTTCTGGACGTCTTGGGACTTGGATCACCTGAATTCTCTTGCAGTAAGGCTTCTTGGCGATGCTGCTCTCGCTGCTTGTCTTTGTAAGCGTAAATTTCCCAATCAACCTCTTCAACCTGGTAATTCTTTGGATCCCACCGCTTTAATTCAGGCATTTTAGGTAGCTTTAGAAGTCCCCAACCTTGCGCCAGATCTGCCCAATCAAGATCTGTGATGCGAAAGATGGAAGATGCTTGGTGTTTGCTGTAGCTGCGTACCCAGCTCACGAAAGCTTTTTGAGCTTTGTCATGAAGCGCTCTATCCGTCAAGACTAGGTCGCGCAACAGTGAAACCATCTCTGTGGGTTCTTCAGGCTGTAAATTGATATCAGGTTCGAGGAGCTTCTCGACAGGAGTCTTTCGGACCTCAAGGAAGGAGACATAGCCTTCCTCTCTTCCTGGTTGAAGGAAGATCACGCTCAGACCTTTGCGGCCAGCTCGACCAGCACGACCGCAGCGATGTAGGAATGCTTTGGGATCGGATGGTGGATCTACCTGAATGACCAAGTCCACCTGCGGGATGTCAAGGCCTCTTGCAGCCACATCGGTGGTAAGAAGTAAAGCTGGACAGGCTGCATTGGTAAAGCGGATGAAGTTCTTTTCTCGAACATTTGCAGGATGCTTTCCATGCAATGGTACAAGTATCATACCATCTGGTAGGACTTCCCGGGGCAAAAGATGTTGAAAATAGTCGACAGCCGCACAAGTTGAAAGGTAGACGATCACCTTCGATGGAGATGGTGTAATTCGATGTAATAGATTCTTCAGTGCTGGCAATTTTTCGCTAGAAGAGGTGATATAATATTTCATCTGGAGGCTGGCGGGCGTACGTTTCTCCAAAGCTCCACTGGCACCCTGGACCTTGACTGCAATTCTGACTGGATTCCGAAGACCAACCCGGATAATCTGATCAACTGCTTCACTAACACTCGCACTGAAGAGTCCAGTTCGACGTTGCTTTGGTAGGCGACTCAGTATCTTTTGAAGATCGTCTTTGAAGCCTAGATCCAGTAGCCTGTCTGCTTCATCGAGAACCAGAATTTCAAAGGATGATTGTGGACAATGAACATAAGGAGAAGAAAGAATCTCAAGCAAGCGTCCAGGTGTCGAGATGAGTAGATTTGGTGAGTTCTTCAGAAACGAACTTAGGTCTTGTGCCGAAGTAGTAGAGCCTCCAAGCAATAGCTGAGGTATCACTTTCAAGGCAGAACTGGTTTCTTTCCGCTGATCCGACTCACCGTCCTCCAAACCCAATCTCTCTGGCTGGCTCACGAAGTCAGAGGACGGGCCCTGAAACTTTAGAAGCGAAAGTAGAACGTTGTAGATCTGACTCGCTAGCTCTCGAGTGGGAGAAACGATAATGGCTCCAACATGATGCTTTTTGATGGGCTCTTCCAATCGCAGGAGCTTCTCAACAACGGGAATGAGAAATGCCAATGTTTTCCCACTTCCTGTTACCGCCTCTACGACCACGTCCTTGTGAGTCATGAAAAGAGGAATGGTCGATGCTTGTACTGGGGTCATCTTGGTGAATCCCATAATCGAAGTGGCGTCGAGAATCCATTCCGATAGAGAAGGAGTAAGCGCATCCCAAGTTCGTGACGAGCCTGGCTTTAGCCTTGTTTCTCCTCTGTCTGGAGCCATTCTTGGTTCGTGATAATAGATCAAGCGAATTGATTCTACTCACCACAAAACTAATGTAGCTGTTCATAAAGTTTCTCGTTTTGATGCCAAGGGCTTGTCGGACGCTTCACGTGACGGTGTCGGATCGGCGCGGACCCCAAGCGGATCTGCTTAAGTAATCGCAGGGGTCCTAACTTGCTTCAGAAAATGCGTCTCACCCTCGTGACTATATATATATTCCCTTTTTACTCCATACCTAAACTCGAAGATCCCTGCGGCTCAATAAAGAACCTTTATTATTTATCAGCTGTAGACCTTCCCCGCTGCAAGGCCGCATCCTAGCCTCGGCCGGCCCACAATCCGTCCTCACTCAATTCTTCTCCTTCGATCCTCGGAATTATTCTCTTTCTCCTTGACTACTCGAACGCTCTTCTCCCTATTTCTGACTTACGATCATGTCTTTCCCATACCCAATTCCACCTACGCCTAGAGTCGTATCCCCTTCACCGACACCCTCCGAAGTCTCCGAATCGAACAGAGACACCTACTTCGCACCCATAACCAGATCCGCCGCAAAGCAGCAGTATCACAAATCACCCGACCCAATATCCGAGGAGAAAGATGGCTCAGGCTCAAGTTCAGACTCTTCTCTCGACAAACGAGCGCGAACACGGTCCCGCTCTCCTGTGCTGGCCTCAACAGGCCCAGGCCACAGCAAAAAGCGTCGCATGTCTGGCCTGACAGCAGCGAATTTTGGAAAAAAGCCGGTGACGAAATCTGAGCCTCTGCCAAACGGCCATCTTTCTCAGCCTGCCCAACCTAACGGTCATCTTTCACCTTATTCATACTCAACAATCCAGAACCGATGGCGAGAATTCTCGCGCTCGCCTTCACCACTCGGTCTGATACCTCTTCATCGACACTATCGTTACCTCATCCACAAACATGAGCTGCCACGCAAAGCCCTACACGTCAGCATTGGCTTCATGACGCTCTCTTTCTACACGCACGGCCTACAGACCTCCGCGATCACACCCTGGCTCCTCAGCGCCCTTATTCCGATTGCCGCGACTGACTATCTCCGTCATCGATTCCAGAGCGTCAACCGAGTGTACGTAAAATGCCTAGGCGCACTGATGCGCGAAACAGAAGTTGACGGCTGGAATGGGGTGATATGGTACCTTCTTGGTGCATACATTGCCTTAAGGTTCTTCCCCAAGGATGTCGGCGTAATGAGCGTGCTGTTACTGAGTTGGTGCGATACAGCGGCCTCTACTTTCGGGAGGCTCTACGGACGATATACGATTCGATTGAGGAAGGGCAAGTCGCTGGCGGGTACTCTGGCGGCGTTTTCAACCGGTCTATTCACTGCCATTATGTTCTGGGGCTGGCTTGCGCCGAGAACGGGTACTTTCTCAGACGATCCAGCAGGCTCTTTCATGTTTACAGGAGAACTTGGTCTGCCGCACCAAGTGAAGGCATATCTTGGATGGAAACAAGCATATGGGACCATTAGAGGAGTTGCCGCGCTCGGTCTTATGGGCTTTTGGACAGGTCTTGTGGCGTCGTTCAGTGAATTTGTCGATATTCTGGGTTGGGATGACAACCTCACCATTCCTGTATTGAGCAGCTTAGGGTTGTGGGCCTTCTTGAAGGCATTTGGCGCTTGATGGCTTTCACTCTTGGGCTTCAATCTTGTTTCAAGCGCGGCGTTGGTGGAGTCATGGCTCTCAACATCTCCCTTTTACAAGTATTCCTGGTTGAGGACTCATGCTAAATATATACCTGTGAGATAAATGCAAATCTCTTTTCATATAGTCCGTCTGCAGCAGCAAGATATAAGGTCTGAGTCGCAATCTTCTGCAAGTTAGGAATAGACAAAGCTGTGAAGACGCAGATGAATATCTGGATGTACGTCGGAAACATATTGGACAGTGCTGTACCTGAAGCCAGGGGTGCCAAGTCCGAGAATGATTTCATTGAATACCAATTCCGCTGTGTTTTATTTACATTAGTAACATTTGTGAGCAACGTGTACTGTAACTTATGAGAATTGAAACTCTTCAGCTTACTCAGTTTAAGCCTGCTTTCCATACTTACCACAAGCATTGACCGCGTTGACCTCACAGTTCCTTTGGCCGGATGAGCATCATACCACACAAAGGCCCCCAATCAGCATCTTTTTTCTTCCTGGATAGCTAGCAATCTTGTTACTGCCATACGATAGATGAAGGACAGGCGTTGTAGCTAGCTGACCCACAAGGTGTCTTCAGGATGGGTAAACCTAGAGTGAGTCATTTGAAATTTTATCGCTGGCCTCGTCTCGAGTCTGACAAGCAAGTCTGCGATCTGACATTCTCTCCTCCCAGCTAATCATCCTGATACGACATGCACAATCCGAAGGCAACAAGAACCGCGATATACACCAGACTGTGCCAGATCACCGTGTCCGTCTGACAGCCGAAGGACATCAGCAAGCCGTTGAAGCAGGTCGCAAGCTCCGAGCACTCCTCCGCCCTGATGATACTCTCCACTTCTTCACTTCGCCTTACCGCCGTACACGTGAGACCACAGAAGGCATCCTATCCGCCTTGACGAGTGATGATCCCTCGCCATCTCCCTTTCCTCGACATACAATCAAAGTATATGAAGAGCCAAGGCTACGGGAACAAGACTTCGGAAACTTCCAACCACGTACGGCGGAAATGGAACGGATGTGGCAGGAGCGGGCAGACTATGGACACTTTTTCTATCGCATCCCAAATGGCGAGAGTGCTGCTGATGCATATGACCGGATCTCTGGTTTCAATGATTCACTTTGGCGACGCTTTGAAGAAAACGATTTCGCCAGTGTCTGCATACTTGTGACCCATGGCCTCATGACCAGAGTATTCCTCATGAAATGGTACCACTTCAGTGTCGAGTACTTCGAGGATTTGCGGAATGTCAATCATTGCGAATTTGTGGTCATGAAGAAGAACCTCGATAATGGCAAATTCATCCTCCAAAACCAGCTTCGGACTTGGTCTGAGCTAAAGCGAGAGAGGGCTGCCAGAGGCAGTGTTAGTCAAGCCAATCATGCTGCTGCTGCATCTGGAGTCGGTGACTCCCCGATTCCACAGCGGAGGAGATGGGGAGGGTGTCCCGATGGTTGTGACCATGCGCAACATAATCATAGACCTAGAAACGCACAACCTAGACGGCAGAATACAGCAGATCTTTTCAAGGACGACAATGAACTCCTTTCGTCCTCGCCGAAAGACCCTTCGCGAGTCCCCTCGAGACATAATTCACTCCAGCTGAATCAAACTCGATCTCTCCTACGCCCTCAGCCAATTCGCGACCGCTATCCGCCTCAAATCGGCGAGGAGAACGGCGATGGTGCCACCAAAATTGGTATGAACCTACCAGACAATGAAGACACAATACTCGATCAAGATCCTGACAAAGGTCCTCCAATTACCTCATCAGCTGCTCAATCGCCTCACCAACCCGTAAGCAGTTCTTTCAAGCATCGATTCCGAAACGCACAACCAGTCTCCATGTCTCTCAGTGAGCCTCTGATAGAAGAAGAACTTTCACCACACTCGCGATCAGAAAACGTCCAGACGCCCAAACCGTTCTCATCTCAACAACCCCAAGATCCAAACGACACCAACCTTTCACCCAACACCGAAATTTCCCCGGAATCCCTCCGCCGCAGACTCCGCTCCCCGCGCGAAATCGCCCTAATCTCCATGGCCGGCCGCGACGGCGGAGGCAGCCGTTCCGGCGCCGGCTCATCTGACGAAGGAACTAACGAGGAAGCCTCAGAAGCAGAACAGAGCATCCAACAATTGGAGGAAGTCCTCGCAGAAAGCGAAGACGACGAAGAAGCCTTTCCCGCACCCTCCTCCCTCTCCCGCTCAACAACAACAACGTCCCTCCAAAACCAACCCTCGTACTCCTCCTCGACCACCAACCCCAACCCCAGCTCCAAACCCCACCGCTCATCCCTCGCCCTAGCCCTCAAAGGCGAATTAATCTCCCTCAACCCCACCAGTCCCGCTTCCCCAGACTCAGATATCCAGATCTCCGGCCGCGCCATGGCGGACGCTCTGGGCGACCAGTCCGATGCCGAAGTGACGGAAGATGATGAGGAGATGGGTATTAAGCGAAGACAGAAGGGGGAGGAGGAGAGGATTCTGGAGGAGGAGAGGAGGGAGAGGAGGGAGGTGTTGGTTGAGCGACCTCGTTGAGGGACAGAGGGGTAAAGGGGGCCATTCTGATTGAGTAGATATGCACTATCTTTGTTGAGGTGTTAGAGGTATGAATAAGTGTTATCTATACGCAATATGAGAAACTATTTGAGGTGGGCGCAAACAGACTGGTCATGGTAGAGATAGAGATGCGAGAAGCAGGAATAACAGAATACCCAGGACATGATTGATTTACTTGCTTGGATGCTTTCTGCGGATGGTTCTGGCCTGCTTAGAATCCTGAGGCGGTCTTGGTGAGACTCAACGGCATCGGCCAACAGAATATGGTCAGGTACCCGTTGCTAGCAGCAAGACTTGATTGTACTTGATTGGGTTATTAAATATGCAGGTACTAGCTAAGACACAGGAATTTTCACTGATCAGACCACTCCTCGCCACCTTTCATCATTGATAAATATGGTACATTGCGACAAGCAAGAATCTAACCTCCGCATCAATCTTCATCCATCTGCACGTACGCATTTTGCTCAATGATCTCCCAAAATTTCAAAATATGAATGCCCATCTCCGCACTTAAGCTTTTCTTAAGCATGGTGGACACGATCAAGGTCCTTCAGGCACCAGATAAGAATGGTATGGTATGCATGAGCCAGGCTAGAAGCATCAGGCAGAGCATTGAATGAGAATCTTTAGGGCGATTTGCCGTAGCAAATCCAGTAGATGGCGTGATGGTTGTGGTGTTCGCTTCTGGTGGCGGACCATATCCGTATGGCTCACCCATGCTTGCTGTGGGGTAGGCTGGAAAGCCTGTCACGTTCAGGGTGACTGATGCGCCTGTTGGTTCAGCGCTTGAAGTCATGGATGGAAAGGACACGCTATTCGTCGGAGTGATCGTATTCTCAGCTGATGTGACCGAGTAGGTTGGTGGTGCCCCCAACTGGCTGTCCGGTATCGCACTGCCCAGTCCCTTGCTTGTCCAAGGTGTTGGTACTGGTAGTAGGGAAGTGACCGGCTTGGCTTGTGGGGTATCTGAATATATATTCTCTTTCTGACCATTGGCAAGGGTGATATCACCAGACACAAGGTTGGCAAGGGCACCAGATGACGAGCTGTAGTATCCTGTGAAAACATTTCCATAGGAGCCATCAGGGAGAAAAAAGTTGGTCGTGAATCGATCCTATAGGATGACGTTAGTAATGCTGAATATGCACGGGTGTGTCAGGAAACAGGTAGACCCTACCCAGCAAAATGCAAGGTTATAGCTCTGAAGCAATCGACATTCTGTGCCTTGGGCGCCTCGAAGATGTGAGTCATATGTCGTGAGGATTACTGATCTTGCCACTCACAGCAGATGGTGGAGCGTGTATCTCGAGCCTGACTAGGTGCTTGGTCGGCTGCAGTGTCACGGATGACAGGTTGCGGATTGGTAGAGCCGACCAAGTCGAAGTAGAGGCCAGACAAAGCATCACTGACCGGAGGCACGATGCTGTTTGTAGCCCCAGGCGGAGCACATGGTGTGAAGTTCTCTGCACATGGTTCCCGGTGGACAATTCTAATAGCACAGGTGTTTGTGAGAAGTAAGAACATTGCGAGAATGAATAAATAGATCAAAGAGAAGAACATCGTGAAAGCTAATGAAACCTGCTGAGTGTCTAGCTGCTCTCTGTTCTTGGATTGACAGCTCAGTACAACAGCAAAGATGACCTGGTGATAATTGTCGAGCACGGAACAGCAGATGGGATGAAGAGTGAACAAAGAAGAACAAGGACGAATTGCAAGCCGGCAGAGATTTTATGCTGGCCGTCTTGAAGGGTAGATTTAGATGGAGGAAGGCGCATTGACAGGCAGCGACAGCCAGGAGCAAACGACTCAGGGCCGATGAACATCTCAACTCTCAACCCAGAGTCTCTGCAGCATACTCTCAGATCGTGTTTTCCCAGGCCATCTCTGCTCCCGCTGTGCTCACGTCTCCATTCTCATAAGCTCGTCGTCGTCAATGTCATTGTCAAATTCATCATCGCCATCTCTCATGTAATTGCGTTCCATCTTCCTGTCGATCTCCTCAATATTGCCACTGCTCGTAGCATTCTCATTGACAGCACTGTGCATGTAGTCGTGCATGTCTTCATCTCGGGCCGCATGACCACCCTCGCCACGATTTGATCTCTGCTCGGCCTGATAGCTTTCAAGCTCTTGCAGCGACCAAGAATCTTTGCCTTTGCCACCTGGAAATTCACGGCTTGTTTTTGGTAAAGGCTGTGCGATGGACCTCAGAAACTTCTTGGCCATGCCTACTGCCATATCTGTCGACAGACCTGTCTCTGCGTCGCTCATTGCATCAGCGATCCACCTCGGTAGTTGATTCCTCTTCCGCTGAAATCTGCGATCAGCCAACACCATTATTCCATAGTCGTCCTTTCCCCGTAATACACGTCCAAGACATTGAGCTGCATGTCGCATGGCGTCAAACGAGAGGAAATCGGTTTCTTTGATTCGATATGTTTCTCGGAGGAATTCCAAACGGGCCTTCAATATTCGAGACTCAGTGTACTGGAACGGAGCACCGATGCAGAGTACAGTACGTCCGAAATGATGATCAAAATCTATTCCCTCTGAGACCTTGCCACGTGCTACGCAAAGCAATATAGCACCTTTCCCGCTATCACAAGCTGTTCGATATGTCTCTAACGCCAAGCTTGTCTCCTGAGCGTCCGGTGTCTCGACAAGGATGAGTTTATAATTCCAGATCTGGTCCAGGATGCCTGCTCCTTGCCACATGCTGATAATCTGTTCCATGTACAGGTAACTTGGGAAGAAGACGACGATGCCATCCGGTGTGATTTTTGAAAACTCGTAAAGCAAACTGCCATAATTTCGTACAACTCCAAGATCTGAACGGATCTGGAACCCGGAAGATATTGTTTGCTGATCAGATCCTCGCGTGATAATCATGGGGAGAAAAGAGCGGCGCGCCAGTGACATTGGATAAGATTCTTGTAGCACCGTGCTGAAGTTAAGCATCTTCGGATACATCTCCAGAGGGGATATGGTTCCTGATGTGATGATTACGGAGGAGAAACGCTCAAATACAGGCTTGATGGCAATTGAAGCATCAAGACAGGTGAAATGCAGAATTGGATTGGGTACAGTGGCCTGCTCGCTTTCATAGGGTTCGAGTATAAGGAGAAAGCCTGTATCGTATGTCGCGGCCAGGGTCGCAAATGTTGCAACCTCCTGCAGAGGCTGGTAGTCTTCAATGTTTGTGAGCTCAAGTGTCCGGACCAGGGACGTTAGACGTTCAGCACAGAACCTCAGAGGTTTTCTCTCGATAAAAGTAAGGTCCTTCAAGTGTGCAAGAAATGAGGGTGGTGTCTCCTGAATTACATAGAGGACCTTCATTCGAGTCTTGAGGTATTCGATGAAGCGTTTCAAGAACGCCACGAAATGCTCTGCTCTACGAATATTTCCAGGAACGGCTTCTTTCAACAAATCGTCTGGTAGGGCAGGGTTAGACATAAAAGCATCCTCAGCACGAGCTTCGTCGGCCTGACGAAGACCTTCAACAAGCTTCTGATACTCGCTTTGCAACTTATCTTCGTCGTTTGATTTCATTTCCTCAATTTTGCGCTCTAAATTGTTCGCTCCACGGGTGGCTTTGCGAAGTGAGTCTTCGGTGAGGTCTATTGATAGAGATTCAATGCAGACATTGTCAATGTTATGCGCTTCATCGAAGACCACAATACAATCTTTCGACAGCTCTTTCGAAACTCGTTCAGCAATCTTCGGGTCTAGGAGGTAATGGTACGAGTAGATAATGACGTTGCAAAAGGGCATCATTCGACGAGCTGAGAAATAAGGACATTGTTTATGCTGCTCCCCATAGCGAATGAGCCCGTCAAGCGTGAAGACGCCTGGAGGGATGAGATTGTGCGGTTCAAGCAGATCAAGGTTCTACAGTAGTCAGCACCGTGTCAAGCTTCGTGGACTCGCACGAACATCATGATATATGCATGACTCCACGTCTTCGCCTCTCTCTTTCTTCTCTTTGACAAAGCCTGCTGTCAGACTTCGACATCGTGCATCAACCACAGCGCCACTTTTTTCTCTCTTGACCGAAGGATGTAGGCAAAGGTTCTTTCGACTTGTCAGACCCAGGCCCCGAAAATCCTCGACTTTGCCCAGTTGTTCTGACCTGTACTTCATTAAGGCCTTAAGCTCTGCCAACGCCTTCTCGATCTCGGACATCGTTCGCGAGCAGTAAATGAGCTTTCGATGTTCCGGATAGTGTTGCTGATATGCGACAATAAGGGAGAGAAGGGAGACGGTTTTGCCGGTCCCTGAAGGCATCTCCAAGACACAGTGACCCCCCGCTTCGAGGGTCTTCTTGAGGTCACACATGTAGGCATATTGCTCCGGATAGATACGTGGGTAGGGAAAGAGAACAGGGAGGTCGCTATCAGAGTCAGAAGAACCCGGTGCAATAGGAGAAACCGAGCCTATACTCTATGTAGAATTTCATGGTGACCTTATGCTTGTCTGGTCAAGACTGATGGGGTGGGTGATTTAGCTTGACCAGAGCCGGGTCATCTAAGGTTCATGGTTCATGCTGTGATTCTTGCAGAGAACTTGAAATGGATGAGAATCGAAGACTCTTACTCCGGCCTTTTCTCTGCGAGGCGCGCTCCTGGCTAAACATTTAGCTACGTCACGCATAGGAATTTAATTCAGGCTCCAACGTCCCCACTATCTCATTCTTACTTTGTTACATCCTTTGGAAGGGCAGATATGAGCAAGAAATTCAAGTCGCAGGCGTCCAGCGCTCGAGCTGCCTTGTCTGCTTTTGGTGGACCATCTTTGGGGTTTGGAAGCGCCCCATCGGCCTTTCAAACCAATGCGTCGTCTTTATATTACGTGACTGAACTTCCAGATTTGAGTGCTATCTCTGATCCAAGCATTGTGGTTGCGTTCAAGAACCTCACAAAGAAGGACAGTGTGACCAAAGGTAAAGCTCTTGAGGATTTGCAGGAAATCATATCCTCGAATGTAAAGACGGGGCCGGACACGGCAGTGTTAGAAGCATGGGTGGGTGTCTTTCACGAGAAATATGTATGATTTAGGTAATATTGATATCTGCTTCAGATTAACATCTATCCTCGCACCTCCATAGATAATTCTCGCAGAGTACGCCAGCTTGCTCACTCCTTGCAAGGATCCCTTACCGTTTCAAGTGGAAAGCGTATTGTTCCACAGCTTCCCAGAGTCGTCGGTGGATGGCTTGCAGGGACTTTTGACAGCGACAAGTCTGTATCTCGAGCCGCACTGGAAGCATTTGAGACAGCTTTTCCTTCTGGAGAGAAGCGCAAAGCAGTCTGGAAGTTATATCGAGGAGCTCTTTTCGATTACGTCGAGGAGGCCATCCTCGGACATACGCCTCAGACGCTGAGTGATGAACGAAATACTAGCCCCGATGACGCAGAGGCAAAATACGCGCGTGTGGTATCAACAGCTGTCCTCGTTTTCGATCAGCTCCTACTGACCGACCTGGGAGAGCGAGCCCTGAGCGCAAATGAAAAATTCCAAGCTGTTGTCAACGCGAAAAAGACATGTGAATTAGCTTCGCATAGAGATGCGAGCGTTCGAAGAGCGATCTACAAGCTGGTCGCCGATGCCGTCACTCGAGGAATACAGCTCGATTGGAAGCTGCTGAGCTCTTGCTTTCTTGCGAATTCATTACATATTAGCCAGGCAAGCTCGTCGTTGCAATACATTAATGCTTTATTAGCGATTACTAGGGCTCATCCCTCAGTGTGGACGACAGAATATGCTTCGAAGACTCCGATTTCGCGTCGGCTCTACCAGTTCCTCAAACAAGGCTCTCAAAGAGGCCTGGAGGCTTGGTGGCTGCATCTCCGGCAGCTCATCAAGTCCATATCAACGCAGGCGTTGAGCGCTGGTGCATCCGAATCTGACGAGGAGCTGTCTTATGACGCGGCGAGTCAGCTTCTAAATGCTTTACATGAGGGTGTAGTGAACACTGACGAACCGCGGCAAAATTCTGTGGCTGCTTGGTCTACATATGTGGATATTTTCTTTTGGACAGTTGGTACGGCTCGCGAGAACGAGGACCAAGACAGGCTTGTACAATCCTTTCTCTATCCTATCATTGAACGCTTTCTGCTTGCGTCGCCAGATTTGTCTCAATGGGCTACTCCAGCTTCCACAAGCCTCGCTTTATGCTCGTCTTCCATACTCAAGCTTGAGTCTACGTATACCTCTATTGATCTTGCTGCGTTCTATCAAAGTCAAGTTGAACGTCTGATTGAGACAATGAGATTGTCTCCGCCGGAGTCGTCCAAAAATTTCAAATCCTCGCAAGATGATGTTATTCAGAAGGCTCGCCGCTTTGTAGACTTACAAATTGCTATCGAGACGAACAGGGCACTGCAAGACAACCAGGAACGCACCGGTCCAGAGCCTCATGAATTCAGTTTGAGCTCAACCTTCGTTCAGTGCAACACCGATCTTCTACACGAAGCTGCAAGGCTGTTACACAACAGAAACGGCAAACCATATGGCGCAGCAGGTGTGATATACATCATCTTGGATAAAAGACCCGGAAGCATAGATGACATAAAAACATCATCAACTCCGCGCAGTTTGTCAGAATTACTGGACGAAGATGCTTCCAGACTGCTCGATTCACCGTGTGCTGAGCTATTGATATCCATTTTTCTGAAGTGCCGTTCCATCGTGGATTGCGATAAAAGCTTCAACGCCATTCTTGAGCAATTCTCGAGCAATGAAGCGTTACGTAGCTCTCGTGCATACAGCATTCTCCTCCGAGGAATCACAAATGACGACTTAACTCAGCATCCCCATCTCGAAAAACAACTTTTGCAAGACCTCAACGCGGCTCTTGGTGGTGATGACTCCCGCTGGGCCATCGTCTTTGAGTTTTTGACCAATCAGAACCTGAACCAGTCAGAGAAATCATCAAATTTGGCTGCGAGCCAGTCAATTCAGAGCCGCGTGCTAGAAGAGATGCTGTCTGGTCTGGCACTGGATGAAAAAGATGACAATGCTTTGAAAGGCTTCGATTTTCTTCTTAGTCGGGAGGCATCACTGAGACCATTGCTGGCTTCCCATGTCAACCTTGGAAGCCTCCTGACTCGCCTGCTCCTTATCTCCGACTCTTCAAACGATGAGAAGGCAGACAGAGCTGCTCGACTGGCATCCCTTGTGAAGAAAGTATCTGCCAAACAAGGTGAGATTGGCACGGGTGCATCCGCCGCCGAAATTGTGGCCCGCCAGCTGGATGGAGAAGGAGAAGCTCTTTCGATATTCTCGTTGGTTGACATCGCTCGGGACGCTCTTCAAGACGCTGTAAAAGACAGCGATCCGCATGTTGGTTCTGCAACATGTCCCACAGCCTCCCATTGGCGCAAGGCACTGATCCCATTCATTCAGCTTCAACCTTCACCTTCGATATCACTGATCACACCCCTGCAGGGCTGTGCATTTGTGGTTGATCGTGAGCGCAGACGGTCGTCCGGTGGACTTCCCCGAGACTCAGAAGGTTTTAGTGTTGCAATACGCTTGACAATCTTCGTGACTAAGCTTCTGGAACATGTGTCACGAGATCAGCTCACGAAGGAGCAACTTGAGGCCATGTATCTATACTATCCGCAAGCTTTGCAATTAGCAAATGACAAGCTTAGCGTTGAGAGTGCGAACGCTTTATGGATTGATTCGACAGAGGAAGTTGTCCAAGAAATGACTGATATCGTGGCCAGCGGCCAAAAGCTGATTCATTCATGGCTCGTCGACGAAAAGCCAACTGGCGATGATAACGATAGGCCCACACTGGTATCTTGTTGGCTGTCACAATTACTTGATATGCATGGGACGTCGGCGCATGCTTTCAACACGGCAAGAACGTTTACGACCATAATGACTGAAGCATTAGACCTCAAGGGTGCTTCCAGATACCTGCCTAATTTGGACTCATCTCTTCGAGCAGTCAGGTCTTCACCAAATATCATGATGTCTGCTTCTCTTCTGGCTGTCTGTCGGGACACTTTGGCTACTGCTGCACTTGGCAAACGATTGTGTAATGAGCTTGTGGCAGATGCCACGGAAATCGACTTCGATGATCCAGATCACGGTAAGTGTACGCATGCCGCGGAAGATGTCAGAGCACTGACAGTACATCTAGCCATGCATAAGTTGGTCCTACTCAATTTGCTCATCAAGGGAGACGATGACCTGATTAGTAACGTTCCATCACAACGATTGATCTTCTTGGCCAAACACCTTCTTTCTATTCCCTCATTCAATCAAGCTCCTGCTGGCCTCCAGTCCGAACTTTTGTCGACTCTCGCTTCCATCCTTCAGCCAATCAAAAACCTCTATGGCGATTTCTGGCAAGGCGTCGTCACGTTAGTCGCGCAATATTTGGGCAGTACTATAGAAGCTTCCGAGCTAGCGCCTCTACATTCTGCACTCCGGCTTCATGCATGTCTGATTTCGTTGACCACTGGCGAGAGCAACGAAGACCTTGAAGAAGAACTGTTAAAAGTCAAGCCTTCAATCGAGACCGGTCTGCTTGGGATTCTCACACGTTTCGATGGTAAGCCTGGCTTGATCATTATCTTGATAAAGCTAAAACGCAACAGAAACTCCTCATGGCGCTAATCAACCTCTTGAAATCACCACTGCTCTTCTAGCACGCCAAGTGCAGAATCTGCGATTTAACAAGCAAGAAGGTATCACGGATCTTTATCCTTTGTTGTCGTCCGAAGACCGTGCAGTGCAAGGAGCTACTTATGGCATCTTACATCGATCCCTTCCATCGATACAGGAGCAATTGTCAATCGAAGCAGCCCTCTCCAAGACTGTTGCGCACCTTCCAGAAGAACTACTTTCTCTACTCCTTGATGCTCCATCCATGGAGCTCTTCAACAACACTCTTCACTCGACCGACTCCATCTGGACCAATGTTCGACGATACTTACTCAGTTGGAAAGTGGTGTTCGATCATTTCGCACGAGCTTCCCACGTAGTCAAAGAAGCCTACGTTCTAGACATCAAAGAGCAAGGACATCTCGAACAACTTCTAAGCTTCACATGCGACATGCTGCGGATAGCAAGCGGAAAGCCCGTTGATGCCTTGAAATACGACATTCCGACGTTCAATCTCGATGTGGAAAGCTCCCTCGAAAAGGAATCCCAATGGCTCACAGTCCACCTCTACTACCTCTCGCTCCTCAACCTCCCCAGCCTAACCAAATCCTGGTGGATCGAGCAAAAAAACCGCATCAAAACACCCCTCGAATCCTGGTCCCAAAAGCACATCTCCCCCCTCATAATCTCCACCTCCCTGACTACCGTTTCCGACTGGCTCACCACCCAAGACGCCACCGAAGACCGCGCCCTGACCCTCAAAATCAATTCCCGCGCCTCCGAAGTCATCGCCTCAATCCCCATCGACCCGGAGTCCTCCCCCATCTCCCTCTGTATCACCTTGCCACCAAACTATCCCTTCGCAAATGCCCTGGTCACCTCCCGCGCCCGCGTCGCCGTCTCAGAACAGAAATGGCAGTCCTGGCTTCGCACTATTCAGGGGATTATCATGTTCAGCAATGGCAGCCTCATTGATGGACTCTTGGCCTTCAGGCGTAATGTCCAGGGCGCGTTGAAGGGGCAGAGTGAGTGTGCCATTTGCTATAGTGTGATCGGCACGGATATGAAGACGCCGAATAAGAAGTGTGCGACGTGTAAGAATACCTTTCATCCGGCTTGTCTGTGGAGGTGGTTTAAGAGTAGTAATTCGAGTAGTTGTCCGTTGTGTCGCAATGCTTTTCATTATGCTTGATTGGTAGGGGGTGGTGGTGGTGGGGGGTGGGGCAGAGGACGGAGGATGTGATGAGTAGTTAGGGTGAACATTGCGGAAGCCACAGCGGTACAGTACATAGATGGGAGTGGAATAAGATTCCCGACGAGGTTTGCAGTTCATGGGCGAGGATGGGAGATTCTGGATACAAAGTCAAATTCAAATGAGCGATGAAAATTTGAACATAACAGGAAGCTTCGCCAACCCTTCCCTTCCACCCCACGAGCTCCATCAAACATATCTACAGCACAGAGGCCTTCCTCTCCAAAGTCACGAATCCGTCAGATCTACCAAGCTAACTCTGGACAACTTCCCCTTCTCCGCACCCCCAGCCCCATCAGATGCTCCATCCACAACCTCCCTCCAAGTCCCCGGCAAGCTATCCCGCAGCAGCACCATCTTCTTCTCCTTTCTATGCTCTTTGCTGTCAATTGAGTCTGTCACAGCTATTGTGGTACGCGGGCGTGGAGCGAAGATCTCGCTTAAACGGGCGCTTTTGGCTTGGCGTGATTTGCTGGTTGGGATGGCGGAGAGGGTGCGTTGACGACGGCTTGGAGTTTTTGGTTTGGTAGGGTTCAGGAGTTGAGAGGGGGAGGGAAGAGAGTCAGTGTCTGATACCGGACCGTGTGCTGTCTCCATTGTTTGGGGTTTGAAATGGGGTGGCGGAGGGGTGGTGGATCTGAGACATTGAGGTGGAGATGGAGGTGGAGCCGGAGATGAGGAGATGAGTATTGGCTCGTCGAATGAGGCTGGTAGGGTCTTGCTCTTCTGTATGGGCGCGCACTTTCTGCGGATAGGGTTGTTGGGTTTTGAAGCATTGGCTGAGGGTTCTTTGATGAGTGAGGGAGGTAGGGTCGAATCTTTATGCTTGGTTTGAGGGTTGACTTGACTTGCTAGTGAGAACGGATTCATCGAAGAGATTGTTGCCGGCATTGCTTCCGTTGTCTTCGGTCTTGCTTTTCGCCGCGTAGGAGTGCTGGATGCCCGGATGTTGCGGTCGCCTTGAGGGTCGACTGGATCTGTAGATACCTTCTTCGGTGATCTTGCCAGGGCTGGTTTTCCAGCCACAGTGGGTTTGGTTGTGGCGAAATATGTATGAATTGATCCTACGTTCTGTTTGGCAGCATTTGATGGATTGATCTTCCGAGCCTTGTTCGCAATGAATTTCTTTGGATTCGTGAGCATGTCTCGTTGTTCCTGCTCCCATTCTTCAACCAATCTCGGCAAGCCCAATTTTACAATGGTTTCGGGTAGCCACATTTTTTCTTGATTTCGAGGATCCCAAGGAGCTTTCTTTCTTGGTTTCGAGGTGCTTGAAGTGGTCTCCAATGATTCTTCCTCTGGCTCAACTGCATCAGCAAGGCTGTCAACTTCCTCCTTTGCTGCTGCAGCCTCCTCCATTGCTTGGACGTATTCGGGGTTGTCTTCTTCATCCTCGATGTTTAGACCAACGATGTCTGCCGGAACAGCCGCAATCCGCAATTCGGGCATGCCGTCGTTCACAAAATGCATTCTTCTTTCTAAAATGGCATCGTTCGAGGAAATGGTCGTTTTCTCCTGCCCTCGCAGTAGACGCTGAGCGAGTAATGCAGGTGCCAGAGACCGGATGAATTTGCAGGCACCTCCTCGGTATTGCCAATTGAACGTCCGAGCAACGTGTTCTCGCAACTCGGTCGCGTCGATATCTCCATCCCATTCTGCTAGCAGTTCCCCCTTTAGTCTTTGCAGCTCAGTCGGCGTTGACACTTCAGGATGAGTGTAGTAGCGCAAGAGAGTCTCGTCTGGAAATTCTGCCGGAATCTTTACCGATTTGTGCTTTGTCTTGAAGTATCCACTGTAATTAGTGTCGAGCTCATATTGAAGTCTCACTTTCCATTCCGCCAATTCCGCTTTTTCGGCTTTGGACATAGCCTTCAAGAGGTCACTGCCAAAATCAGCCCTAGCTATCTCACAAGCGAGGCCAGGACCGAAACCAGACATGCCCTCCGGAGCGTAGTCGCCACCACTTAACATGGCAACCAATATCATGCCATCTGGATCCAGCCCAGTAGTATTTTTGGTCTCCTCTGCTCGAAGCACATTAACATGAGTCGCGGTCTTGTTGCTACGGGTGCCTTCCTGAGACCAATCCCGGATTGTCATGGTAGAGCCCCACATCACAGCATCGACATCCTGGCTCATGACTGCATCAACAACGCCCTCTCGTTGTAGTAAAGCACATTCTGCCTCAGCTTCACCTGGAGCGGTTTGATATGGGAAGCGAAAAAGCTGAAGAAGCTTCTTTGACATCTCGTTATGAGGACTCGTGGTCTCGTACCGCGAGACGACTTTGTTTCGCTTCGCAAGAGGTTTCTTTGGACCGTCATAAACAAACAAAGGATGAATAGGAAGAGCTAGAATTCTCAGAAGGCGATAATAGAATGTCCGTAGAGCAGGATTTTGGCCTCCCTGGCCTGCTTGATTCTGAAATTGCCATATTGCAATGTCAATGGCAATGCGAATCGGACGTCTATTTCTCTCCAAGAACTCAACGGCTAGTTTTGATAGGGCGATGCGTTCCCCTTTTCCGATTTCTTTCAGGAGGCTAGAAATGTCAAAGATTGAGAGTGTAAATTAGGATAGAAACACATAGACTTACCCTGGTATTCCCATTACGATTATGATTATATTGTTGAGGAAATATATACCATGTATTTCCAAGAATTTGCAGAACGGGATGTTTGTTGTGATTGACGCGCCGGCCTCCAAGGGGATTCTCCGTTGACTTTCGATTTAGTGTTCCATCCGTTTCGTGGTACCTCGTGAATCTCGATACCTGCGTTTCTGGTGATGCAGCATGTTATGCGTCCCGGGAACAAGGTATGGCATCGAGTATGGGATCTTCTGTCCGTCCGAGTCTACGACAGGTTACCCGACCCTCATCACCCCACACTCCAAATCGGTTTATCTCCTCGAATTTGTCCTCCCCTGGATCTAGCCTCCGGCAAGAAGAGGACGCAGTCATCATCGAACTCGGTTCTCGTTACCTCAGAGCTGGATTCGAGGGTGAACATTCTCCGCAATGCGTCCTGACATTCGGTCCGGAGGACTCGCGCAGAGTGGGAGATTACAGGGGTTGGGCGCCAGGCGGCCGAAGGAAGGATCTGGCTATTGAAGAATGGGGAAAAGAGCATGAATTATGGCGCATGGATCTGAGGGACGTGGACTTGGGCCTTGTGGAGGACAAGATTGAAAGGACGGTCCGGGAGGTCTACAACAATTATCTGCTTACGGACGTTGGTTCAGCTCGGCTGGTGTTGGTCGTGCCCTCTGTATTGCCGCATCCGCTCCTCTCGGCAGTCATCACGACGTTATTCGCTCGATGGAACTACTCTTCGATTACCCTCTTGCCTTCACCTACTATGGCTGTAATGGGGGCAGGGGTTCGGTCCGCCCTAGTGATCGACATGGGCTGGTCTGAGACTATAGCTACAGCAGTATATGAGTATCGCGAGGTCTTGACGAAAAGGAGCACCAGATCAATGCAGTTTCTGCTGAAAGAGCTGGGTAGAACCTTGATCACGCATCAGCAGGGCAAGAGTGGAGACAAGCCTCGCATTGATTTTGAGCTGGCAGAAGAGTTGATGGCTAGGATGGTTTGGTGCAGGCATGATAGGCCCGAAAATACTAGCCTTGATGTTCCCTTGGATGGTGCTAAAGCCCCACTCGATTCAGCATCATCAGGTAGTATTGACGACCAAGAAGTTGAAGTTGACTGGCCCACCGATTTGTCTTCAGAGCTTGTTACAATCCCTTCTGCGCTGTTCTCGAAGCCTGTAGAAAAGGTATTCTTTACGCCAGACACAGCGTCGCAACCTCTCGACGACCATGAGCACTCTTTGCCCGTGCTTGCGTACGAAATTCTCCGAGATTTGCCTCCGGACGTGAGGGCGATGTGCATGTCTCGGATAGTCTTTGTGGGAGGAGGTTCTAGGATTCCGGGTGTGGCTGAAAGAACTATCGGTGAGGTCAATGCGCTTGTCAGAAAACATGGGTGGTCTGCAGTTCGTGGGGAAAAGGCAGATGCCCGCAGAGAAAAGCTCAGGGACATCGGACAAGGACGGGCTGAGAAGCCAACTGCTCGGTCCAGAGAGCCTCTGCCTCCCGGCAAAGACTACATCGAGGAAAAGGTGCAGACGCAACAGGCGAAGGAAGCTCTGCAAATTGTGCAGGGTGGACTGAGACAGATAGAGTCGTTAGGCGCCTGGGCTGGAGCTAGTCTTTTGACAAGCATGAAGATCAAAGGGTTTGTGGAGATGGAAAGAGAAAAGTTTCTCCAACATGGTCTAGCTGGAGCCCATCGCAGTATGGACGTCAGCGTTGTTGCGCAACGGCCTAGCTATGGGCCTGTTCCTTCAAGAGCTGGTGGTGACAGGTCCAGTTGGACGTTGGCAGGATGGGCATGATACTCGAAGGAAGAGACAGAAGACTTCTGTGATGTACCCACGCGAAGATGCGACGATTGGTCGTCCAAAGACCTTGCTGACTTTGAGCTTTCTCTGCTGGAAGCGTTCGAGCTGGAAGCCGTAAAGAACCCGGTATCCGAGTCAGCCTGTGTGAAACCCGCTACAGTGACTTCGAGGGCTTTCTGCGTCAACCTCAGTCTTCTGCCCGAGAGTTGTAATAACGCGGTGGTCTCGACCTGTGACGGTCTTTGGCGTTGCAGTTGCATGTTCGGGTCTCAGATGCCCACAAAGGCCTCCTCCACCTCCTCCTCACGAACACTCCTTCCCCTGCTGTGAGTCTCCGCTGTATCATCAACCACCTCTTCTGCCACTTTTGTCGGGCAACTTTTCCGCCACACTGTTACGCACGTCACTCATCCTTCCTCACGCACAACATTCATCAACCTCTGCAGAACAATGTCTGCTCTTCGCACCTCATCTCTTCGCAGCCTCGAGGAGCGTCGGCTCTCTCGCAACAGAAAGTCTGGCTCAGGCCTTAAGTGGGAACCCGAAGATGAGCAGAAGAAGCTGGCGAGCGAACCCTTGCCCGACGACAGGCGAAAACTTGACGCTCTCATGAACTATCATCTGGGCGAGCTAGATCGCCTCAAGAAGTTCGTCATAAGACTCAACGACGACAAGGAGCAACATGAGGTTCGCCTGGCAAGTGCAAAACACAGAGCTGATGGTAAATATCCGCGCAGCACCGTCTCAACCGAAGTGGCTAACACCTCATTTCTACAACAGATGTCGGCATGATGGCCTCTGTCGTCTACGCAGCAGAGCTTGTTCGAGACGCCACAAAGATGAGAGACAGCTATCTTCGCTATGTGGTCTTCCACCGGGACGAACTCGAGAGTATCGGAAAGCATGTGGTGGAAATGAAGAGGCGAAGTGGGGAGAAGGAGACTGCGCCGGAGGTGGTGACAAATATGTTGAACCGCTGGTACGAGTGGGAGATTCTCTTTTCGGCTTGATAGGGGAACTCAGCTCGTCTAACGACAAAGCGAAGTCAGGGGCAAGGGTAGCGAAGTTGCGAGGCTAGCTTGTAGCTGCAGTCACGAAACGCTCGGATACGGAGACATAGCAATCTTCCTTACTAGCGGGACAACTTTGCGTTTTCGAAGCAGGGACAAGATCAATGATACAGTCTTTATCGCTACAACGTAGTAAAGCAGGGGAGGCATTTTCATCAGGAGAATGGCCTTGGCGAGGTTCGCATTTTGGACCGCCAGCCGATCACCTCCACGCTTTGATCACTTCAAAGTAGAACACAAACCCCCAGGCATTGATATGCACATTATACATGATGGCAAAGCAAATAGTCCTCCCTCTCTTCTTGCGGCCTTGCTTTGCGCAGCCTGCGGGCATTGCATTACCCTCGATCCCCAAAGCAGTGACCAGTCCGTTTCCTAGAAGACCTTCACCTAGACTGTGGCACAAGGGGCTTTTGAGGGTGTCTAATGATTCGGCCTTTAGATCCTTGAGTACTATGAAAAGGCAATACTCTAGCGGAAGTGGAAACCGACTTTACCGCGCTACCGGAACAGATGAAGATCGGCCCTCGTGGCTAGACGTCGGTCCCGGCTCAGAACACGCATTGGAAGGGTCTGTGACTGAGATTGACGTCCCCGGGAGCGGCAAGTATCCTTTGTGTGGCATCTCATTCTGCTAAGTGTGGGGAATATGCTGATAATTGCACAGCTCCAATCTTTGGCTTAGGTATGATGCCGATACCTGCTTCTATTTGCGTTCCATAATGTGTACTTGCAGAGACAATTGCCCCTGCGAGACATGCACTCACCCTCAAACTCGGCAGAGACAGACAAATAGTTTCGAGGTTTGTCAGATCCATACGACATAGCTTCTGCTATGTCTCTCATACTTCTGCTATGTCTCTCATACTTCATAGTAGATTCCGCTTGGAATTGGTGTCGAGAGCCTTTCCGAGGATCATGAAGGAGTGCGAATTCGTTGTGCGTGTTCTTATGTGAAGGAGTTGACGGATGAACTAAACGCAAGCACTAGGGGATACTGACGGCCATGAAAGTCCATATTCCTGGGAGTGGTTAAGATCTTGGGGAGGCTCGTTTGGGTCCGACGAGGCCGACGCAGACGAGTATATTAGGTGAGCCCATAAGTCACAATATTATCTTGCACATGCTGATGGCTGTGCCAGACAGTGGACACATGTGGATCCGTCACGGCCTGACCTTTTCCCGACTGTTGCCTTCGAAGAGATCATGGACAGCGACAAGGGGGTGGCCACTTGGACCAGAAAGATTGTGCGTTCTCTCTCACTTCGACTGACTCGCTCTCATTACTACATTAGTACGAATACGGCTTCTCTTTTGTGACCAGTTGTCCTCCAGCACCGTCTGCTACCCAATCACTGCTCGAACGGATAGCTTTCGTACAACATACGCATTATGGAGGTTTCTGGGACTTCACTTCGTCAAGTAACCCCACTGATACCGCTTACACAAACCAGCCTTTAGCCGTCCATACCGACACCACATATCTGACAACAAATTGTGGACTGCAGATGTTCCATCTACTTTCTCATGATGAAGGTACTGGTGGCGAGTCAGTTTTTGTCGATGGGTACGCCGCTGCTGCCTATCTTCGAGGCAGGAAACCCAGCCTCTTTAATTGCCTTAATCGTCAAAAGATCCTATGTCATGCAAGTGGAAACACTGAGGTGGGTGAACTTGAAAATAGCGCGATCACTTCAAAAGGCTCTGCTGTCTTATGTGGCGGCAAGTCACGAAATATTGATGTCTTCGAAAAAATGGTCTCCCGCCGGATGGCAAAGGTATCTGATTCGAAGCCAGTGCCAGTGCAAGTCAGATGGAATAATGATGATCGCGACGCACAAACTTGGCCATCTCTCAATGCAATTGAACGGTGGTACAAGGCAGCCCGGGAATGGACCAAAATCTTAAAGATGAAGCAGTTTGAAATCAAGATCCAACTCAAACCGGGTCAACCTATCATCTTTGATAATTGGCGCTACCTTCACGGTAGGACAGGGTTCACAGGAAAGCGCAGGATATGCGGTGGATACAGTAAGTGTCATACCCCCGACTCTTTCTCTCCACCCAGGCCGATTTTCACTCTTTTGGCACTCTGGACATCTGTATTACAGGAAACAGCAGCTGAGCTCCTTGCCACGTCGTGCGGCCACTGTGACAATCACAGATTATTACGGCTCTCGCGAGCCAAGACCTGAAAGATCACCTTTACTCCTCGCTCAAGCACTTGCTCGCTGTTTGACAACTTCACACCCGCAGTCCAACATGACCACGCTAACAAGAAGTCTTAGTCAACATGGACGACTTCCTAGCCCGCTACCGTATGACCAACTTCGGCCCCAGAAACGGTCTCAATCGATGGTACTTTTACCACAAAAACCATCAACGAGGCAAAGCGGCACCATCTCTCCGTGCATGAGATACCGCAAGAAAAGGCCCGTCTTGGCTCTCCAACTCATCGGCTGAGATCATCCATCTGACGTAAGGGATCATCTCATACGACCGTCGACCACATTCGGTCCACCATGGATACCAACCCCAAGATCTAAGAGCGTCGACTCCAATCCGCACACATGGCCTGACGAACGAGCATATATCCCTTGTTTCGCCCATCGCACGACCTCTTTCACTCGGCGAGCAGAGCAGCTGATCTGTCGAAAGCTCCTTGGCGCAGTCGATGACCTGCTCCATAAACTAACGCACAGGAGAAGTGGCCCCATTAGGAAAACATTGGCTCACTGCTTTCCTCGAAGAAATGGATTGTTCCGACCAGTACCTCGCATACAGTCTACACAGAGCGCAGAGGTATACTCATCCGTTTCTCACTCAACAAAGCGCGCATCATACAGACAGGTATTGCTCGTCACTAGGACGCAATATCCTTAGACATTAGAGTCCAGAAATGAAAAAGTATTCCATATCAAAGCACGCATCGTGTAGATATTGGTTATCAGTAGAACGCAATGAGCCTAGAAACAGCTTTTATATGGCAGACAAGCAATGCACAGTTTCGAGGTTGGAGCCGGTGATTGATGTATTCATGGCCAGGGCAGCTACGCCCATTGGAGCTCTATCTGAACCAGTACAGGGCTTTCCCTCTTACGAGTATCTTTCCCTCATTAGCACCGTTCAGGTAGAGCCATAGTATGATCAATCCTTGCCTCTTTATGTTGAGGATTTACTGCTTCGATGGGAGCTGAGCAGCACATGGCAAGTCTTGGTCTGACAGAGCTGGCATAAAGGCAGCTTATGCAGCTTTCTTCACATCCCAACTCCGCCTCAACATCTACCATCCAGAGTCTGGCGCAGCCTGCACAGCTGCCCCACCAGTAGCCCACTCACCACCAGTCGGCTCATTGGTATCCCAGTTCGTAGCCGGCTGAGCCGCCGCAGCACCATCTCCAAAGGCAGCAGATGGCTGTGCTGTCGTGCCGCTGACTTCCCAATCTGCATTTCCAGCGAAGCCTGTAGCAATCGCCGTCTCTCCGACTTCATCTGCACCAGCAACCTTGGCCTCTTCGCCCGTTTCCTTGTTCTCTTCTGCTTCTGGATCGCGATAGAAGTACAGATCGACAACAACATCCCACTCCACTTCTCGAGATGCAAGAGTACCGCGGAGACGGAGTACTTCACGAGCAAGCATCCACCAAATGAGACCGATTGCGTGGCGGCCCTTGTTGTTTGTTGGGATGGCAACATCGACGAATTCAGTTGGAGAGTCTGTGTCGCAAAGAGCAATGACGGGAATATTAACGTAGGAGGCTTCTTTGATGGCTTGAGCGTCGGTGCGTGGGTCAGTAACGATGATCAATCTAGGTTCCTTGAACGAGCGGGTGATGTAGTTGGTGAAATTTCCAGGAGTAAAGCGACCTGCGATTGCGACCGCGCCGGTGTGAGCAGCGAATTTGAGGACAGCTCGCTGGCCATAAGGACGGGCGGAGATGACACAGATGTCGGCTGGGTTGTCGACCGCGGCGATAATACGCGCCGCGAGAACGATTTTCTCCCTGTAGTTACGAACCCATCAGTCAACGCTCAGAGGTAGACGGATCTCGCCGTAGGCGGGAGGTCCAGCAGTGGTTTCTGGGGAATTAGGCTTACCAAGTCTTCCCGATGTTGATCACATTAATTCCATCAGGACGAGTCTTCCACAGATATGGCTCCATGTGTACCTGCAAGTTCTTCGACCCGAGATGGCATTGAGCAGCAAGAAGCATTTCAACATCTTGAGCGGTAGCGTTAAAGCATGCTGGGAGATTTTCAGGCATGATCGCGATGGTGTAGCCCCGACGCTACAGAGAATGTAGGGCGGAAGAAGAATTGGAGGATCTCGAGTTGTTATAGTTAATCTGATATTGAAGTTGTTTGTTGAAGTCAAAATTGTTGTGTGCGTGGTTTCGCGCCAAGATTTAAGCTCCAGATTGGGACTAAGCGGCTTTAGCTTGAAATGGCGAAATATGAGATTTGGATACCGCATCCTGAATGTAGGTCATCAATTGACAGCGCCGCTGGATTACCGTTGGCAGTCATGCCTCCTCGACTTATTCCAGCTAATGGCTCACAGCCTTTCAATTGTACGACTTTCATCTCGTCCCAGCCGCCTCCCAGCTGACACGACTGATAGTATTGAGTCTCCTTCATAGCCTGCCTGTGGCTCCAAGCTATGCAAAGAATGGAATTTGCGCCACCTGCTCATACTCCTTCTCTGCGAAAGGTCCAATGACGCAGAAGAAACAACACAAGAGCAGGTTAAAGCCGCATCGCAATCCATACCGAGAAGCACAGGCAAAACAACGAAAAGCTGCAAATCAGGCCCGACAGAAAGTGCTCCAAGAACAGCGCTCGAAAGCGATCGGGGACCCAGTTCGATCAACTCCAACTGTTTTCGTCCAGTCACTGGCTACGGGTCGGATGCCTGATACACCTACGACAGAGCAGCTCAGAAACTTCTTCTTAGGGCCGAATGAGCTTTCCGAATCACTGGAGTACTCTAAAAAGCTATCGGCGCCATACATACCGAACCCGACCGAAACTGCCCAATCCGCAGAGGCTACACCATCAGCAACCCCGGAAAACCCCGCACAAACCCATGAGGCCGAATCCAAAGCAGCATCACCACCGTCCTACCCTCCCATCCTCCCCATTGAGCGCGGAGACACCTCCCTCCCACCACTCCGACCAACCCTAGCCACCAACCCTTATGCCCGATCTAAACCCACCGAACCTACCTCCAGACAACTGATCACTCTCCACGAATACGACCACAAAAACGCCACGCGAGCCCTCGATCTCATCTCTTCCCTAACCAACGGTTCCTCCTCCGACCTAACCCGCCACAACATCCAACGCTGCATCTCCATCTTCGGGCGTCATTCGACCGACACCACCCTCCCGCCCCGCCCCACCAGCATCTACAACACCAACCCCTCCCCACCCAAACTCCGCGCAGGACCCGACACAGGCTCCTCGGAGGTGCAGATCGCGATCCTGACGACGAAGATCAACGTCTTGGCGAACAACTTGCATAACAAGGACAAAATCAATAAGCGGAGTTTGAGGTTGTTGGTGCACAAGCGGCAGAAATTGTTGGCGTATCTGAGGCGGAGGGAGAGGGCGGGGCCGAGGTGGAGGAATCTGGTGGAGGGTTTGGGGATTCAGGACGCGATGTGGAAGGGAGAGATCAGCCTGTAATCATATCACAAGCTGGACAAAGCTGCCTGTACGAGCTTGTAAAAAACTCGGTGTGTTGTGATCGAGAGAATGCACCCTGGTTAATTCGCTTCGTCAAATGTAAAAGAGGCATACATTGTATGACAATCATGCCAGCTCTGTAATAGCAGCATGATTGGACTTTTCTCTGCAGCCTCGCAAAAGCTCACCCAGTTCATGAGTGTCCACATCATTTTAGTCGGCCCCCCTACACGTCTCATAATCCCTTACCCAGCCCTGTCCTCGGCACGCCCACCCCTAGCCCCACAAAACCCCTAGAGCACGAACATCAGATCAAAACCCCTCCTATACTCCCTCTCACCCACCCTCACAAACTCCTCATAATACCCCTCTTGGTCCATCTTCTCCCTAACGAATCTCACCACCCCACCCAAAAGCGCAACAGCGGTGGTGACCTTACCATCCCAGCCCACGAAGGTAGACACGGCTGTCCCATCTCTCCGAAGCGACTCCGCCGAGCGGTATGGCGTCTGCATCCCCAGCGGGTCGAGCATGTTGTATTACGGTAGCTATCCTCTCCTCGGTCGGGGGGCCACAACTAACATCGGCCCGATTTTCCCAATATTATAAAGTCCATGCATTGATTTTACCAACTGCCAAGTGCCGCCAAGGCTTAGCTTGGTCGGCGTTAGATAGACTAAAGCTCAAAGTCCGACCTCAGCCTTCCAAGGCCCCGTAGGACGCGATAACAATGTGCAGTGACTCAATCTCTTCACAGCACGCTCTCCCAGAGCCTGCTGACGAACAGTTGAATGGATGAAGGCCCTGTAGTGACCATCCTCCTGCTCGGTAGCGCTGAATGCGGAAAGAGTACTTTCCTAAGGTCAGCCGTTCAACCTTCCTGCTCACTGCGCGCTCAAGCGTTCGTTCAATTGACCAACTCGGCCGCCTCCCTAGCCGCCTAGCCCAAGGCAAAGCCGGCATCACCAACGCCTCCTCAAGTGCCGTCAAGCTCCTCCGCGACATTGACCAGCCCTTCACCTACGACATCCGCATGTACAATCGCCCCTATCGATTCGAGTTCTACGACACCGCCTCGCCTCAGAACTACACGCTGCTTCAGCCTGACTTTGTGATTCTATGTTACGATATCAATGAGCGAGCGAGTCTGGAGGATGCGCAGAACAATTGGCGCAAACAGGTGTACTTGCGCTATCGAAGGGAGGATAAGATTCCGGTTATGCTGCTGGGATTGAAGCGGGATCTGAGGGTTAGGGAGGAGGAGAACATGGTAGATCCGTTCGAGGTATGTGATCTTCGCCCGAAGCAGAAACTCCCGGCTGAACTGGAGATAGGCATACCGTGTTGCACAGGAGATGCGCTGTGATCGATATGCAGAGTGTTCTGCTTTAACGGGCGAATTAATGCATGAGGTTTTTGAGGATATCGCAAGAGTTGCTGCTTTGACAACTACTGATGAGGGAGGCTTAAGTCAAGGCCCAACTTGTTCGGTGATGTGATGGATTGTTGGATCCTTATGCTGGGATGAACCATTAAATCGATGGGCGCAGGCACTGCGGAGTACCTCGCACCAATTGTAGCAACCCATATGTGATAGAGTTCGCCATTTAGTGGTGGCTGGCTATCAAGAAAATAACATCGAAAGTTGTACTTGCTGCAGCAGTTTGAATTCGCAGCGTGAAACATGGCTCTGCACTTTGGCCAACTGCCAAGTGAAGAGAGCTCCCAAATTTCCACCATCATCACAGTCCCCAGGTGATCCACTCATCCTTGAACTGCTGGTGAGCTGCCAGATGTCAAGCTCACAGTCATGGTGCTATCTCCACCCTCCGGACCCATAAAACCCGAGACTCCAGCCTGAAGGCCACCAACTCTGTAATACGTCGGCGTTGCACCCGCGTTTCGAGTTTCAGTCGGATCGATACCGATCCTGATCCAGCCAAGAATGCGGTCGGTGACGCAATCCCCAAGAAGGACATACTCCATCATTCGATCAGACGTGTTAGCCTCAGATGCAAGAATCATGCATTGAGCGTTCGAGGTAAGTGCTTGTGTATTGCTGCTGTACGGTTCATAGGTTTCAACGTCCGCTTGAAGACTTTGGTCGAAGAACAACTGGCCTACTTGACTCGAGACCTGACACGGTATAGTTCTCGTTGGAAGTGCTGGCATTGTTGTTGTTGTGTGAGAACATGGATTTGATTGGTTCATCCTACGGCAGTCAACAAAGTGTAGAAAGCGGTGCAGCTTGTTTGTCCTACCACCATAGTGTCCTGGAAAGATGGTTTTAAACTGCACAATGCCCATTTTGTTGGTCTCTTGCAGGCCACGAAGTCCTGTGTTGTTGAGATTGCGAGAGTCATCCGAGTTGCCGTTGCCATTGGCGACGACGCCGCTGTACACGCCAGTTGCGTTGGAGTGCCAGATGTCCACGTAGATGGGAATGACTGGCATGCAAGACGTACTATCAATAGTTTGTATGTCAGAATTTAGCGGAACGCCCTTCTCACCCTCGGCGATGTTGTTACGGAACAGCTCGCCACTGACATATTTAGGGCCTTCCGTAACGTCCGGTTGAAGAATGCAGGAGGAGTCGTCAGAGAAGAAATTTCTTGGCGAATTTTCGAGGCTGATATGGGAGTTATTCGAGTGATGAGATTTATTGAGTACCGAACCAAAATCACGGGTTTTGAGATATTGGCGGGATTCAAGACCAAGCTTCCGTCCAAGTTCGACGGCCGATCCTTCCGCCGCTTCAGGTTTGCTGCTTCATGACCAGGAGACTTCACTTCAGCTGCACAGTGAGCAAGAGAACGAGTATTCTGCTTCAAGTATTCTGAACGTTCAGCCACTTCATGCTGATAATCGTGTCCTGAATGACCCCAAAAATTGATGGCGGAGTCCAGAATGCAGACGAGGATGCTGCTTGTAAGACTAACCATACTGAGCAAATAAGCAGTGCACTGAACGAGGGGTAGAAGAGGTAGTAGGGATTGAATGTGAAGAGGTGGTGGGAGACGAACAACACTGAAAAAGCGGCCGAGAATTGTTGAAGGCAAGGCGGAAGAAGAAATACGAAGAGGCAGTGTTGTAGGAATAACGTGAAGAAGGACAGTGCTACAGTGAAACCGGGAGATCATGAGTAGAGATGTTGGCAAGGGTGAATTCCTAGCCAAGAGAGGGAAGAATAGATCTTATATCTTCCAGCTGGTAGAGGAATGATGTTAGTAAATTTCATGGTGGGACAGTACCGATGAGCTTCACAAGTAACAGCATCCCTTTACTTCTTGTATCGAAACCTCGTAAGCATTCTCCAGGGACGTCGCATCATGTCGTGTTGCGTTCATTGCGCCCCAGTTAATAATGCGTCTCACATCAATTCCGCGCAGGTGTACGCCTCATAATAGAGGTTGTAGTAGCATGGACCGCCGAAACATTTCTGAGCGACTCGCCTGTGACCAGCTACGTGGGCGTTGCTGATACTGCAGGTATATCATTTGTTATACATGCAACGCCGTGTCACGCCCTCAACGTAGACGGGAGATCGATGAGACGTGTGGACGATTCGACGGCAGATGCCCACTTCAAGGGTAATGTTCGAGTTCGGCTGAGCCTGCCTCCTTTGTAGCGAGGTATGGGATGCTAGATCAGACCAAGTTTTGGCTGGAGAAATCTTCCGAGAACAAACCGTTCGAGTTCATTATTGTTGTTAGGATAGGGACCGATGGGACATTGGTGGAAGTGAGTGTCGAAAGAAAGTTAGGATGAGATATCGAGTCCTGAATTCAAAGTCTTGGCATTCAATTGAGTCGCAAGAAGCGTTTTTTTGTGAAATGGGGTGCGCCGCGCATTCATCATAGTCTGCCATCAGGGCTGAATGAGAGCCTCACTGTATCGATCGCCCGCTTGCGCGTCCTTCATCGCCGGTGAGCCTATCAGCGGCCTCAGAACTCACGGGTTCTGCTTGCAACTGCGAGCAAGTTCCCGGCCAATTAGCACTACTTCTTCCCTCCGCTCACCACGGAGCATCATGGGTTCCCACCAGACGACTAATTACACTTCCTGGACCAATGCAGACCTCATAGCTCGTGTCAGTGAGCTCGAGGGGCAGCTCAGGCACCATAATGCTCAACTTGAAGCTCGTTCGACATCTATTACACGCAAGCGAGTACGAAGTTCTCGACGGGCCAATGTCTTCGACGCCAGCAAATACTCCACGAGACACATAGCATTGAAGATTGCGTATCTGGGACAGAAATACAACGGCTTTGAGCACTCAAATGGGAACATCACTCCCCTGCCCACGATTGAAGAAATGCTGTGGAAGGCGTTGAGGAAGGCTCGCTTGATTTCGCCTGAGTCAGAGGAGCCTATGGAAGTTGCGTGGTCACATGCTGAGCGGTCGCGTAAACCACCACACCTCAACTGGGATGGCTGTCAGTATAGCAAATGTGGACGCACGGACAAAGGAGTGAGCGCATTTGGTCAGGTAATCGGCATTCGGGTGCGGAGCAATCTGCCAGTCCAAAGACCATACAGAACGCCAACAGACGTCGAGGTAGGAGACAACATTGCGAATAGCGACCTTGTAGCTTCAAGTGAGCTTCCAGTACTCGATGCTGATAACCCTGCGCATGACGTAAATTCTTCTTTTGACCCTATCAAGGACGAATTACCGTACATCTCAATCTTGAACTCTATTCTTCCATCTGAAATTCGAGTTCTGGCCTGGTGCCCCCAACCACCAGATAAATTTGATGCACGCTTCTCATGTGGAGAAAGACGATATAAGTATTTCTTCACCAATCCGGCTTTCTTGCCAACACCAGGTCCGATTGGACTTAGGAACGCCAGCGGAAATGAGACTGACCTTAGGGAAGGCTGGCTGGATGTGGATGCTATGAGGAATGCTGCGAAGAAATTTATAGGCCTGCACGACTTCCGAAATTTCTGCCGAGTCGATGCAAGCAAGCAGTTGACGACATTTGAAAGAAGAATCACGCATGTCGACATTGAAGAAGTGAGGCAACAAAGTGGACCGGTGTCATTCCTCGAGCAACTCCACCTTGCCAAAACCGCAAACACGAAGCACTCCACGCAGAACATAGCTGATTTGCCGACCTCTGGTCCGAAAGCCTACAACTTCACCGTTCATGGCTCAGCCTTTCTCTGGCACCAAGTCCGCCATATGGTCGCGGTTTTGTTCTTGGTAGGGCAGCGATTAGAGTCCCCATCCATCATTGACGAGTTGCTGGATGTTGAGAAAAACATATGCAGACCAACATACGAGATGGCTTCTGATGCTCCCCTGGTACTTTCGGACTGCACGTTCCCCATGGACAAAGCTCGAGGCCAGAATGATGAGCTTTACTGGATTTACGCAGGTGATGCTATAAGCTTGGAAGGCTTGACGACCAAAGGCGACGGCAAGTTCGGACTGGGAGGCGTTATTGATGAAGTATGGTCAAATTGGCGGAGGCACAAAATAGATGAGACGTTAGCCAGTGCACTGTTAGACATTGTCGTCAGTCAGGGTGATGGCAGTGCCTTGCAACGTGCTGGCTACAGAGACTGGGAAACGGTGACCTACCGCAGTCAGAAGCTTTTCGATGGTAGCGAGACTGCGAGGATGGCAGGAAAGTACATACCAATTATGCAGAAGCCCAAGATGGAGACAGTCGACGTGCAGAATGCCAATTATCGCAGTGGCAAGGGGAGCCGACGGGAGATCCGCAAAGCTCGGGAGCTCCATAGTGATGAGTGAGGGTGACGGACAAGCTGGGCTACGCTCGACCATCGTAGAGGCATTTTCGAGCACCCCTCCAAACCTCCTCAAGGATCTGACGCCTTGGCAGGAGATGCTACGCAGCTTAGATTTCAGCCCAATTGGCATTGGAACGGAGCATCATACTGGAAATACCACAACCACCTCGGTTGCACCCTCAACGATGATAGCAAGATAGAATCGAACCTCCAGCCCTTTGAAAGCTTCATGGATGACAATGTCCTGGATATGAGTCGCAGAAATGAACCTCGTAGTTGAGGTGGAGAGATAGGTTGGGGACGAGGTGGACGTTTGTACTCCCAGACCCCGAAGAACCAAAAGGGTATCCTCTAGATAGAATCAGCAAAAAAAGATTGGAATTGTGCTGACTGCGCGCAGCCTCACCTGTGTAACCTTTCCTCAAACAGGAGTAGATGACAAGAAAGCTGCCCGCCGCAATAAGTCTCCAATCCACAGCTTTAGCTATATTCCACACGAGCATTCCAGGAATCGTATCTCGTAGCCTGATAAACCCTACGAACAAGCGCTCAAAATGGAAAACAGACTCCAACTTTGTGACATCAACGGCAACCACGAAGAGACAGAGAACCGTCCGAAAGACATTGCCAAGTACAAAAAAGATCATCGAGGATCGCGTTGAACGACGTGAAGCATTGGAAACTGTATAGGAAATCGTAGTGGTAGATGGCGAGTAAACCTTGAGATGGTGTGAAGCAGACCTAAACATATCGACTGATGGTCCTTTGGGAGGTACAACAATAGAAGCAAAAGAAGTCGGGGATATGATAGTAGGACTTGCTGTTGTAGGTCCTCCTTGGCGGCTTACTCAGCATAGACCTATTTCCTTCTTCCTTGCTAGTTTGCGTAGATAGCTTCTTCCTTCATACACTCATTCATCACTTGCTCCGTACCCTACTCTTATGACGGCCTGTTTAGGTAATAGGGCAAGTCTAAAGTGGCTAGCGCATCCCTTGAGATCGCAAGGTTGTTATCCGACCAGGAATGTTGAGGGACAAAGGGAAATGAAAGTCTTCAACGATATCGTTGTCACTTTATGCCGATTCTTAAACTCCGGTTCGATCTGAGAACCGATTTTCTCATGACTGTGAGGGTGAGGGTGGGTAAATCGACATCCATGTGCATTTTAGCCGGCGTCTAAGGTGCGGTGATTGAAGTGGCATCGCGTGGGTGAGCGAGCGATTACAAAAACTTACTCCAAGCGCGCATATTCTAGCTAAAACATTTCACTCCTGTGATTTGTTTCATGATCAGTCGGAAATCTCTCCCGATAAGAATCAATGACTGTCTCAAGTTTAGGATCTGTGTCTCCAGACGCCTACTTCATCACTGTTGCGTGTCTAGTAGCGCTTCCCTCACCGGATCCATCCCGTCGATCGTACTCCGTGCAAATTCCAGCCTCTTCATTGCGTGGCTCAACTGGTCAATCGTAACGTCTAACGGAATATCGCGCCATAGCAGGGCCGGGGCTTCTTGTAAATCCCGCAACCCACCCAGGTCATCCTTCACCTTGAGAAGTGCGTGATAAGTGTCTCGCACCACACCTGAGGCCGTCGCATAGCACATCGTGACATCATTCAAAAGGTTCCGATGGGATTTGTATTCCCTGTAGTTGTCGCGGCTGGCAAGTTTGTCCCACAGTTTGGCAAGAAGAGTCATCTCGGGCGTGCCCTTGAGATCTGCTAGGGTGTGTCCCTTGATGCGACCAAGAATGTCAGATATAAGGTCGAGGAGGTGGAGAAGGTGGCTGGCGTCATCAATTAGAGCAGGGAGCTTGCTAGTCATCTGATCCGCACTCAGGAGAAAAACTCGCTTGATTGCTTCCTCGGTTTCATATCTGCTCTCAAAAGCAGCTAACGGAGATAGAGCAGACACAAGTCTCTGCAAGAGCAATGGCCGGGTTTTTTGGTGATCAATAATAGCTCGTAACTTTCGGACCGAGTAATTATCAAACGCGATGACCATTTCAGCAACGCTAGCAATTCGTGAAGTGAAACGCGAGAGACCACTGGTACACCTGTCAGCAGCGCTTGATTGTCATGGTGATCGCCTACCGAAACGTCTTCCCGGTCAGACATACCAGGGTATCGAGCTCCTTTCCTACGTCATTCTTGTGTTCCAGTTTGCTGTGCTTCACCCGAATGTTCAAATCTCTTAGGGTGTATTCTTTGTGCAAGATGTCCATTGCCAGGCCCAGGCCCTGTCCAGAGGAACTCATTACCCCTTCTAATTTTAGCTGGGAGGCGGGCAGCTTAGCAACATCCAGTGCTTTTGTGGATGAAGCAATGTAGCACCATGGGAGCCTTTTCCCAAGCCATGGTGTTGAACAGATCGGCTGGACCTCGTCGACAATTGTTGTGTAAACAGTCCTCACCGCCAAGGTGGAAAGCATCCACACAGAGTACGCCAACAGTGGCCACTTCCAGTAGGGATAAGCTGCTTTCCGAAATCGGCGTAGGTCTGAGACAATATCAGAAAGTAATGATCCTTGAGTGGGAACTGTTTTCGGAGAAGCTTCTTTTCCAGATGACAAAAGCTTTGATTTCCTGCCCCGGTGCTTCATGCCACTTGCCGTAGTCAGACAAGAACTCACGACAAGAGGTGGCGTATATTGAGTGACAGAGTCGTCGTCCACTGTTTCTGAAGATGATGCAGCTTCATTTCTCTTGTTGTCGGGAGACGACAAGTCAGCATCTTTCTTCTGTGATTCTGTCTTGATGTGGCCTCCGGAACGAGCCATTTCACCATATGGGCTTTGCTGAGACCAGATTTCTTCTGTGAATGGGAGGTTAGATCAACAGCGATGCAAAGGGGCAATAGCAGGTCCAGTACGCTGTTCTGAGATCGGACAGTGCGGCTACCATTGCAGTAGACATAGTGAAGAGTGGCGGACATGACTTTAAATGTTAGAAATGGCGCCGCTTGCAGGAGTGCGAGGGTGAAACTAGGGGCTGGAATGTTTGCTGTTGAAACGGATTTTTCTTTGTCCCAGGTTCACTTCTCCAGCTTTGGAAGCTCCGGATTGAGAAAACTAGTGATTTGGAGTCAACTACTTTGAAGTTACCAGCCATTACTACCGTGTATCTACCACTTTGGTGTGAATCGACGAAAGTGGTTATTGGATCGGAGTTTGTTTTGTCTGAAATTCTCCTTGGAGCCGAGTTTTCTATCTGTGCGCTTTCATTGACCGCAGGACTATTAAGACAGTCTTGGCACTGTAACATTTGGCCAATAGTCAATACCATCAAATTACACCAGAGTGGTGTGGATATTTAGCTGGAAAAGCTCCTGTCACTGCGATGCTGATAGGACTACGTCGAGGTCGCATTTCGGAATCGATAATGGAAGTCGACGTCTCCAGCACAGATTACAGTTAAGATGATGTGAAGGGCCGCAACAAGGCCTGATCCGCAGAATCGTAGCGTACTTGGAATTATGGCTTGTGTGTCTATTTGTCAGACAAATTGAAGGCTGAATAGCTCGTAGATGTCTGTAGAATTGATGGAATTGACTGTCTAAATCTATATAGAATTGCGCGTAGAATGAGTGTTATATACTCAAGAAAACGCTCGAAATAGTCTTGTTAGACAGGGCGGTTGGACAGGGCGCAGGCTAGCCGAAATCTGACTAATGGACGCCCTGAGATCTAGGCTGTTTAACACACCCCCTCAGCTTCCATTTCGGGCGAAATTGAAGCTGAATATGAGCCGAAATAACGCAAAATAATGTTAAATAAGTGGATCAGATCTTAAATGATCTAAAAACACGTAGAAATACTTTCTAATATCCGCTTTTATGCTAAAAATCAATGTCGGCGCCATCATACTCCTCATCAATTCTATCGAGTTCCCTCTATTAAAGAAAAAGAAGGAGGAATAAGAGATAAAGCAGACTTTTATATTATTATTATCGATAATATCAGTAATAATATAAGTAATAACGTAGAGAAATAGATTATTTGCGAGTTATTTGCTATTCTTCTAATTCTTCTTTTTAATGCAGATCAGTCTATTTAATATATTAATTAGATTTAGTTGTTGAATGAATATAGCATGCTTTTAAATAGATAGAGTCTTGATAAGATTATTCGCGAGTATTTCAGCTATTAAAATCTATTTAATAATTATTCGATCAGCTTAAATCTTCTAACAAAATCAATACTAATATATATTAATATAACGCAGCTTAATATTTAACTTAAACGTCTCTTCTTTAATAATTTAAATAATCTATTAATTATCGCAGTTAATAGTAATTTATTACTCGATATTAAATTATATAACTTAAAAAAAGCGTTCTTATTATAATAATTCTTGAGAGATTAGAAATAATAATAGAAACTCGACTTCTATACTTAATATAATAACTGTTTTCTATTTAATAACTCTTTAATTAATAACTTTCTAATATAGCTTAAAGAGATATTTATTAAAGCTGTGATAAGTAATTAAATTATCTGCGAAAGCGACATGATTTAAATATTTAAAGAGCTCGCTATTATTATATTTTAAGTATTTAATTATTAGATTTTAAGAGATATAAAGATAAAAAATAATGCGATTTAAGATAGTTAAATAAGCTGTAAATAAATTAGTAAGAAACTAAGATAATTTAAAGATAGAAAACGTTATATTAAATCGAGAAATAACAGCTGCGAAATTCAGAAAGCTTACGCGTTATTAATAGGCGAGAATTTACTGTGAGATAATCTGCGCGTTACTATTTTAAAGAAAAATATTAATAAAGAAAATAAAGCTTTTTAAAGATTATAAAATATTAAGAAGACTGAATTTTAAGACGATTTTAGTTATATATAAATCTTGATATAATTATATTTTTTAAGTGTTTTAATTTCACTTAATTTAAATATTTAGAAATTATTTTAGCTCGTTCAGAAATCTTATTTTAAATTTACGTAAAAGAGCTATCTTAAAGATTTAAAAACAATCGAAATTCTTCTTATTATAAAAAATAATAATATTGTTGATATAAAAAAACATTAGAAGACGATTATTAATATATAAATAGTTAATATTTAATATTAAATATAGATCTAACTCTTTAAGAGTTATATTAAGATGATTATATTATAAAAGCGAAGATTGCTTAAGATTATAAAGAACATGGAAAAGAAGTCACACTGAATTTAAATATTAAAAGCTCTCAGAAGAATAGTAATATATCTATTTATTTAGCTCATTATTAATAAAGATGTTAACGATATTATATTAATAAATTTCTAGATTAAAAGCGACTGTTAAAGTTATTAGAGCTCGAAAAGTGCGCGCAGTTAATATAACTATGTAAATATCTTATTTAATTAATTACAAATTTTCTTGTATATAAATTTGAGTCTTAAATTTGTTAAGATAATTGTTTATATTGAATTTATATTTAAATATTTATATTAAAAGTAAGAATCTAACTCTCAAATCGATATTTTTATTTATTTATTTATATATATCTCTTTTTTCAAGTTCTTATATCTTAATTTAAGCTGCTTATTAAAATTCTCTTGTAAATCAATATTTGATAAGTTATCTCCACACTTTTAACTTAGCAGATAGTATATCTTAATGTAAATCTTCTCTTCTATTAATTTAACTTTATATTAAGAAGGTGAAGATAAAGTAGAAAAAGATAAGCTCGAAGCTTTATTTAAGAATTACTGTGTAAACTGCGCGATATATTGATTTTTAAGTATGTTTTGCGTCTTCTAAAAGTATATTTTAAGAATTGAATTTAATTATTAAATGAGAATTCTGCTTATTATCAGATATAGACTCTTCGTAAATATTTAATAGACGATTATTAATCTGTTCGAGTTGATTTAAAATAATAAAGAGTTCAGAAGTAGAATTAGATGTAAGTAATTGATTTAATATTAAATTTAAGATAGAAGAGAATGTTAACACCTTATTTAAGAGCGTGAAGAATTCAGTATCTGCGAAAACGCTAATTTACTTATTTTGAGTATTAATGATATTCTCAACAGCTGTATTTAATAAGAAAGAGCTTAATAACTGAACATCAAGAATTTTGATAATCTACTTAATCTTCTTACGTAAAAAATAATTTAAATCAACATCTTTTAAACTGTAAAATAGAGAATTATTGAATTTAATATCTCTTATTTTAATCACTTTCTTCTAACTAAATATTCAGATTCTATAGATATTCAATGAATTATAATTTATAAGATATTTAATATGAGTGTAATAGCTTAAGCTAGATATATTTAATAATCTATAAAAACGAATACTTAAGTTATAAAAACTAATCTAGCTTATAGAGAAGCTACAGAAGTATTAAATACGCACTACGACCGCTAATCTTAATATTTCTTGTGTCACTGAATTGATTACATTTCCTTATTAGGAATAGCGTTGCCGCGATTTAGCGTCAAAATCTGCTGCAGTCTTGACAAAAGGAACATCAAAACTTCAAGACAAATTTTCTTCTTTTTTACTTAATATACTGTGATTCTAACTTTAAAATAGCTTCAAACTTTATATAATTACTCTCAGATCTCTAAAATAGTTAAATCTAAT
>JAABUK010001835.1_pt1 | contig 39761 bp, 38 predicted proteins | sample 5559141 | NCBI WGS metagenome assembly JAABUK01 (sample SAMN10711869, study PRJNA513367) | rock metagenome | isolation source: Antarctica rocks | place: Antarctica: Victoria Land, Pudding Butte nord | collected 2016-01-03 | reverse complement strand
ACTCCAGAGTCTATCATTATAATAGTTCGCTGACTATTAATTAATACCGGTATATTCATATATATATTATACTAAGTAGTATACAGGAACTGTTTTAAGGTTAGTATATTAATCTACCTATATCTCCTTATAATATAAGAGATTACTCTTTTCCCTATTTAGGAAGAAAACTACTCTATATCTTTTAGCGTATATGTTTCCTATACCTATCATATCTATAAGTATACTATTCTATTAAATAGTAATCCGTCGTATCTAGATGTTACTTTAGCTAACCTTGAATACTATCATGCTATCCCTTAGATAATCCTAGGAATCGTAGGTTCCTACGTTTACTAATTAGATACTAGTTATAACTATTATTATAATAGTTTTCCTATTATATATTTTCATATATTATCCTAACTACATCCCTGCCGATCTCTCTTCAAGCGGGCTAGTAGTATCTGTAGTACTCGTCTACATAGGCCGTCTAGTACATGACGCCGTACTACGGGTATATTAAGTTAAATCGATAGTCTTTAATATAAAGCTTATCATTTCATGTTTTCTTAGAGTCCTTTCCTTTACTTGATCCTTATGATGCGGTGGCGTAAGATTAAGAGTTATTTAGAATTCCTGCGTCTAGTCTATAACGCGGTACTTCTTCTTCTAAGCTCCCTTGATCTTCTTACCTATATTCTAAGCTATACTCTAGAACCTTACTATTATCTAAAGATTCTAATTCTATTCTTTTATCCTAGATATCTTGAAGTTATTATCGTAATCGCTCTATATTATCCTAAATATTATTAATCGCATATTATAGAAACTCTTCAAGTTCTAAGTCCTTATATCCCTCCTAGATAAGGTACTATTTAATTCTTTTATTAATATCTTAAGGCGACATCTATCCCTTTAATAGATTCCTGATAAAATGAGGTACTTTCTAAATAATATTGAAATAGTATTTATCCTTTATAACTTCCTCTGGTTTCCCTACCTTAACCTATTCGGGAGGTAGATCGGAGTTATATTTCTCTGGATCGTTAAGAGGTTCTATATATGGAAGTCTTCTTAGTACGTTCAATTATAGACGTAACACTATATTCTTCATCTTATAATCTCTGGCGAAGTGGCCCGGTTTACTATAGTTATAGCAGGTTACTACTTTCTTACCCCTTTCTTTTTACTACTTCTTACCCCTGAATTTTCCCTTGTCTCGTTTCTAAGTGAAGTCTAGTTCCATAGGTGTATATCTATATAGATCGCGGGGTTAGAATCGTTTCTTATTATAGCTATTACCAGAAAATATTCCCGACTATCCTATCCTAGACGTCCTACCGTTATGTCGTTTCTCTATTACTAACTTATAGAGCTTGTTATTAACCTTTATAACCTCTACTATAAGAGCGTCGAGATCCTTGATCTATACTCTAGTTCGTATAAGTTCTTCTTTAATGTTAAACTTTAATCCACGGCGGTATATAGTTATTAGAGCGTTATTATCCTAGTCCGTTTTCATTATATATTACTGAAATTACGTGGAATACTTAGTAGTAGACTTCTTCTAAGATAGATACTAAATAACTTATATTACTACCTTATTTTCGTTTAAGGGACTAAAAACTCGTTGAATTTCTATGTAAAATTATGTGAAACTCTTTATCTACTGCTTAATACTTTAATTATTCTTATTATCTTTATCTTCAAGGTATTTCTTAAGAGAAGGATGAACCTACTTCTATACTCGTCCTCTTATATAAGTAATAGCGAAGGCGGGCTATTAAATAGCTAGTAAGGCCGATCTATTAAAGGCGAAGTAAAGCTGAAGCTATATAAGTTAGTCTTCTAGCTTCTCTCTTTCACTATAGTATAAGTCGAGTTTAGTAACCTTAGGTCCGTCTTTATTATCCATGGTCGGGCGTCGTGAACCCTGACTACTTAGGAAGGGGTCTCTACTTCCTAAGGTACTTATCCTAAGGGTACTTAAAGTATTACGGTTCCACTTACTCCGAGGAGGATAGACCTATAATTAGTTCTCTTAGAGAGGAGTATCAAGGATATAGATAGGTAGACTTCATTTAAATAGGTCTAGTATAAGTATTATATTTAGTACTTAGGAGATATCTAGGATTATAATATAAGTTAAGTACGAAGCTCTTATCTACTAGAGTTATACTGTTTATATAGGTATAGGGAAGTCTATACTTATTATAGTCGCCCAGATTACCCCTTATATACTCCTAGCGATCTGTCGACCTCTTGACGGGTCGATACTATTTAACTAAGGTTCGACCCAGCGACCCCTATTACTAATCCGTGCTAGGTCTTAGTAGCCTAGCCAAAACCTATAATCGTAATAGTAAGGTCCTAAGTAATAGATATATTTAGTATTATATTAGGATGATAAGACTACTAAATACCTTCTAGTAGAAGGATAAGAGTAATATATATTAGAATAGTTTATTAATAAGAGGTATTAGTTAATATTATAAAGACTAAAAGATATAATTAGCTTAGAAGGCTAATTAACTAGATATTAATAGGTAAATAGGAGATACGTATATAAATTTTGGTATGGTTCTCTATCTAGCCTAGTGTCCGAATTATTCTATCACCGACGTAAGCGCGTAGTATGTGTGCAGGTGAATTACTATATCTAGTAAAGCGTGCCGTATCTAGTTAGCCTGCCGTCGCCGCTTCCTACTTCCTGCTGCGCTCCCCTTTATCTGGATGCTGTGCTCCCCCTCTTTACGGAAGCACCAATCCAAGCAAACGTCGGGTTATCAAATGCATGCTCTGTGAAAGGTCCACCTTTATCCTGGAGGCCTCCGAGCTAGCTTAACTCAAGGGCAAAGGGCCCAATGCAGCCGACTTTGGAGCCGAAGATCACTCTTTTTCGAAGACATCCAACCCTCAGGCCGATGTGTTCGAAGAACCCTACGAAAATGAGCTTCCTCCTCGAACAATCCTTTTAACACATAACATCCTTCAGCCGTAATTTACCCACACCACTGTGTTTGCCAGAATCATTAAATGATGACTCTCCTCGTCAATCCGTGTTATTGGATGTCGTACTAGATTCCCTGTGTGAGTCTTTTTCCAAGAACTACTCAAGCACCAAAGGTCTCCGACGTATTTTGACAGTCATATTTTACATGATTGTATCGAAAGAGCTCAGGGAAGTGAATCTTTCGGAGACCTACCCTGCCTATCATCGAGAAAAAGACTTTCCTGAAAGAAATCAAAGTTATATTGGCGAAGGCAAATCCGATACATTTTTAGAGGAACAAGAACCAATTCTTCCAAGAAAGAAGCAGAGACGTGCTCACAGCAAAAGAGCCAAGCTCTCATCGAGAGATTATCCCTGGATTCTTTTGCCCCAGTGGCAAAAATCGACGCTCGAATCACAGGTAATAAATCCAGCGATACAGATTTGCAATACAGGACTTCAACTTGAAGCGCTTCTGAAATGTCTTCAAAATGATACAAGACATGAGCAGTACAATTCGTTTATATGTCGTCTAGGCACCATACTCGTAGGAAAACTTGTGATGGGCGCCCTTACAGCGGAGCTTAATGGCTTTCTCGAGAGAAGTAAATACCGGCGTTATGATGTCAAACAGTAAGACCTTTCCAAGCTGATAATTTCACGCATGAGTACTGACTATGATGCAAAGGCTCTCCCAACTCAAGTCCGACCTTGAGTATGATGGACCAGCTGTATACATCAACATCATTGGCGCTGGGGTTGAAGATGATGCAGCTTTCTTTCGGCTTTATATTGGTCAGGCTTTGAATCTTCGCAAACGAGTCAAACAACATCATGATCCGAAGTACCGGAGAACGCACCCTTCATTACAATATCACATGATCGATTGCCGCAAACAGCCTTTAGTAACAATCTGTATGGGAACGCTTCCGAAGCTTTGGGTGCATCGAGATGGTGATACGGAATTCGTGCTAAATATTCTTGAAAAGCTTGGAACTCTATTATTCCAGACGCTCCCAGCTCGACTCCTTGCTCAATTCGAGGTCCAGGCGATCTATCCAAATGTTCACTTCAACGTACTGTCGCCTCTATTCCAATCTCAAGGATCTAGACCGAAGTCCAAATATATCGAAGAAGCGACGGCTTTCATTCAAGAAACTGATGACCAACAGATGTTGGACTACTATCGGCAAAAGGCGAGAGGAAATCCATTGAAGACCTTGATTTTCGAACGTGCAATGGAGAAGAAAGGTGGCATTCCACACAACTTTGACACTCTGCCAGAAGTAATCAAAACATACTTATCAGAGAGGGGCTTCAAGAATGAAGCTGATAGTCAAGCATTGATTGCGCCAGGCGCTACGCTTGTGCTCTCAATCTTGTGGGTCATGAAAGATCTCAGCACAGGGGCAGAAATGGCATCTAGATCAGCTAGAGCAAGGCAAGCAAGCCAGATCGCTAATGATGCTCTTGACCCCATAGTCCTGGCCTGGGAGGCTGAGGAGAATCAAAGTGACCATATTGTGTGCGAAGTGAGCTTAGAGGCAGCTCAATTATCCGATGAAGGCAACTATGTCAGGCAATTGCGCAGACCAGAGGTCTACCAAAAATACGATTCTAGTTCACTTTTGGCGCCCCTGATGCGCGGCCCGATCGACAAAGAACCTCACAAAGTTCCGGTCCATTGCTCTCAGTGCCGTAAAGTTCGAAAACTCGAATTGAACCCTCAATACGAGCGCTCAACAGGTTATTTCGTTGTGAGGAAGTTCTTATGCAACAAATGTGAAACAGGACAACTTTCCTTTGTTCCAATCGACGACTCATTGGCTTACACAAAAACCGCATACTTATACAACAGGAATATACGGAAAGCAATTTGAGAACGACAATAGGTCATGCCTGAACGGCATGGACATAAGTATATGCTACCTCAGGTGTCTCTAAAACGTGGATGAAAGGGATCAGACACGGCGCCACTTCAATCGTCTACACAATGCAGCAATTGTGAAAAACAAAGAATCATGTTTGGCTAAATATGATGCGGATTACATAGACATACAAATGGAAGCTTGTTTATTTTATATGTGACGATAATTCCGAATAATTGCGCTGACTGCAGATGAGTCTCCATCAAAACCTTGTCAAAATTGACAAATGTAAGGTCAAACAAAATTCTTTCTCGTTATAACAACAGGTAGTTATTACAAAGGACAATTGAGAAGACTCGAGCTGCTTGAGAATCTAGTTGAACTACTCGTAAGAGCGCTCGCGAACAGTTTTTAGTTTTATGATTTCTGTTTGGGTCGGAAGAATTCACTGAGTTTTGACATTGACAGATGAAAGATGCGTTATTAGGACAGGATCTAGCCGGCCTTTACAATAAATAGTTAATTCATCTTTTTACCACTTCACAGATTTGCCCCCAGCAAAACGCTGATCGAGAGTTGCAGGTGTATTTTCGTCGGCGAATGGTGGAGCTCTCAATTGTTAGAGTATATTAATCTTAAAACTCGCTAACTAGGAAATGATCACTTAGCTCAGTTGGTTAGAGCATGGTGCTAATAGGTCCTAAACCTATCAACGCCAGTAAGAGTTACCTAAAATTCGTGATAGGGTTTGGCGCTAACTAAAACTCTTCAAGAGGTCGCGAGTTCAATCCTCGTAGTGATCAATGAATTTTTTGCTTTTTGTATATACAACCCATTTAACGCTTTCGAGAGGAGAGAGTGACATTTGTTGTCTTACTACTATCTAAAAGTTACCCAGGGGCTTCAATTCCCCTGCGCAACATTCGGATCTTTTGCTTGACTTCATGTGGCTCTTTTCGACTCCTTTCCCTCAGGTGACTGCAGTAAATGTCAATTATTGGTTCGAGACATATGTAACTCGCGTATTTGTACATGTGGAATGATTGATTGCGCAAGACAGGCAGTCGCGATTAATCAGATAGAATGCCTCACGCCACGCCTATGCACTGCCCCAGGAAACATGCATTTAAGGTAGGCAACCCTCCATCGTAAAACGGCGTCGAGACTATCACGAATTAGATGCGTTCTCACCTGCACACAAAGTATCCGCGTCTTAAATCCCGATCCGTAGTCCGACCCATGAAACTCAAAAAGTGCACTTCGGTCGATGGGTAGAATTGACAAGAGGCTTTCCTGACTGCAATCTCTCCTGCTGCTATCTTGCTGCCCTCTCGCCCTGACTCTACTCTACATCAGATCCTCGATGAAGCGATGCATCGCCACTCTACCTACAGCCACAATGACAGTAAACTAGGAATGGCGCTGGAGGATGCTTTTAGCGACTTACACATAGAAGAGACAGTCTCTCCGTATGATGATACTGCTGGAGTTATTCAGGAGTCGCAAGACAGGGTGAGCCCCACCATCTCCCCCTAATCACAGCCGCTCAGAGCTGCGAACGTGCTGGAACTCTACAATACCTACAGGGAACACCCTGCGAATTTATTTCATAGACTAATTCTCTACAGGGTCTCCCACTCACAAACAGCAGCAGAGCCAGCGGACAATATTCGAGCAGGATTGTTTCCACCGCCAGCGTTTAAGACACTTAGCACACGACAGTTGAGCATATATATTAGGAGACATTAAAATCTTTCCATTCGTAATCCTACGCCGTTCATCTTATTAACGCCTGATCTAATCCATACCTTTTATCTAGTATTCTATACCTATAAGCACTAAACAAACATCAAGATCTCTCTTGTCTACCCTTAGAATCTCACACTGGGGAGCTACATACCCTTAAACGATTTACGAAATATATACGGTCTCCCAACCAAACTCGTATTCAACATAGAAATACTCCTGTAGGGGGAAATTCCAGCTACTAGTATGATCTGTTAATGGTAATGAGCATAGATCGTCTCGAGCGGCCTACTCAACGTTTTTCCGGCTCTGACCAATCTTATGCCTAAAGTATGACTGCATGATTTGTGTGATAATCTATGTTGTATCATTCCTCCTCTCTTTACTCGAAAAGTTGCACAAGCACTAGTTGAACTAGGTATGTAGGCTTCCCGCTTCCAGATAAAGCAGGTATTCCTATTCTTGATTAGCCAAGCAGCCGGCTATTCGGTCGAAAAGGAGCTGGACGATGTCGAAGCGCAGCTTGAGAGCCGGTTTCCAGAAGTGGTGGATGAAATTGAGAGGGCGGCCCATGAATTGTCTGTGGCTATTGGAAAAAGCCAAAAGCTATCCTACTACTAACGAAGCTATGTAGTGGAGATATAAGTGATATATCCTCCAAGAGATCCGTTCGGGTTGCTATCGAGCGTGAAGTATAGACATAGGTGGAGAAAGTTAAGGTCTATCAATATAGATAACTTCTTTTGCCCATTATTTGAGCTCTGGGGGATGAGGCGAGAATCGGCGGTCTTGAGCGATTGGGAAGGGCTTTATATGCTTGATAATGATTATTTTGGGTTCAAAAGACGGGTGAGGGAAATTTCTTGAGGGCGGCCGATTGCCGTATTTGTTAGATTTGCTGACGAATGAAAAGGACTTGGTTTCTGTGCCGAAGCGGTGGGTCACTGAGATTATTCTCCGGCATCGAACCGGTCAAGAGACTATCGTGTTTTTTTAGGATGCAAGCTGAATGGAGCAGGGGAAAAGGGCAGCTTGAAGTAACTCCGACGAGTTTTGTCCTGTTTGAACGAATCGCCTCGAGTCGTCAAGAAAGCTTCTACCTTGACAGGGGTAAGAGGACATATGATGGCATCTAATGCAAAATCACGCGATTCTCCATATAAAGGAGGTCGTTGTGAGGTCTGGACGTCGAAACGGGCAGAGTAATGTTGGGGAATTGACCTCAGAAGCTGTTGTATCGTGGTTAAGGCTGTGGCTGATGCAAGAAAATCTTGGGACAGATGCGCGGACAGAGAGGGACAGGACGGGCGGTCACAACGACATTCCGGACACATCGTTTTGAGGATCTGACGTCTTCATGCGCAACCATATGACATATGACTACGTAGTAATACATATTATCGATGCGTCCATGACGCTCGTCATGCGTATCGTCGCTAGTGTTAATGATTTGCCTGCTGTCGCCGCCCCTACTGTAGCCCCTAGTAAGGCCTTATTATGACTCTGGTGGCCCCTGCTGCTGTCTTACTGTAGGGTATGTAGTTACTATTACTGTCTTGCTGTAGGGTATGTAGGTACCATTGCTGTCTTGCTGTAGGTACTGCTACTGTCTTACTATAGGGTATATGGCTACTATTGCTATCTTACTGTAAGCCCTGCTGCTATCTTATGTTGATTACTACGACACGTTTGATGTCTTATTGGTGGATGCAGTAGTATGTATTGCTACTAATAATATTACTCTCATCTTTTAAAGTACACGTATGACTGAAAACTCTGCATGTGCATGCCAAGACTCTGCTTAGTCATTAACCGAGGTTGACCCGGACTGAATTCCAACACTCCCTCTCAGGTCGGTGACAACGAGGTATATCTTATATTCTCCACTACAACATCTAAATGCCCTTATACTTCGCTTAGAGCTAGTCCCAATAGTTATCTAGCCAGGGGGAAGTTGATTAGACCGATCGGTTTTGTTAGCGGGTCGGCACACTATCCTTTAGTATCAACCCATCGGAGTCGAATTTCTTTGGTTTCGGAGGCTAATTGACGCACGAAATGATACCTCATGCGGATGTGTTTTATAGCTGCATGATTAACTGGATTAGTAGCTAGCTTCATAGCTACCTGGTTATCGATGTTCAGGAATACTAGGGTTACTCCCTCATCGTAGCCTAGCTCTTCTAACATGGGGCTAAGGTATAGAGCCTCCTTACATGCCTCTGCTACGGCAATATATTCGGACTCGCATGTGGATGTCGCTACTAGCTTTTGCAATTTAGATTGCCAGGCGACTGGTCTATTAAATAGTTTATAGATGTACGCACCAGTGGAACGAGACGTGTCGTAATCGTTATAGTAGGATGCGTCGGTGAAACCCTATAGGCCGTCGTGTTCGCCTAATTTATAAAGTAGGCCGTCATTAACCGTGCCGGCAAGGTATCTTAGCACACGTTTTACCGCTTTCATATGATCGGGAGTCGGATTTTTGAGCGAACGACTTAGATTGCTGACGGCATAGGTAATGTCTAGACGAGTCATGACACTAAGCCAATTGAGTGCCCCTATCAGTGACTAAAATGCTTCTTTATCATCTACAGGGGCCACGTAGCCTTCCGGGGCTACGGCGATATAGGCCTGTTCCATGGGCGACTTTACTGGCGAATAATATTCTATATCAAGCTGACTCAGTAATTGCTTAATATATCTAGTCTAGTTAACTTAGATCGATTTCTTATCATGATTTTAGATAATTTACATACCTAAATAGTCTTTTAGGTCTCCTATATACTTGAAGTTAAATCTCTTATCTAGTTCCTTCTTTATCTAAGCGATTAGCTCATGGTTGCGGGCTATAAATAGCAGGTCGTCCACGTAGGCTGCAATAATGACTTTGGTTACGTGGTTAATAAACACGCAGTGGTCATGCTCAAGGCGCTTGAAACCCAATGACGTGAGTGCCACATGAAGGGTTTCGTACCATTCATGGGACGCTTGTTTGAGGCCATACAGGGCCTTATTCAGTCTGCAGGCATGCCCCGACTGTCCATTAGTAAAGCGATGGGGTTGCTCTACCTATATCTCTTCCCGCACTAGTGATTCCAGGAAGGCCGCGACGACGTCTAAACACTCAATAACTAGCCCATGTTTGGCTACCAAGGCAAGAAGGAGTCGCCATGACGTCGCTTTCAGGGTAGATGAGAATGTCTCATTGAAATCGATGCCTTCTATCTGGTAGAAGCCTTTAACTACCCACCGGGCTTTATATCTATTGATTTCGCCTATGGGTCCAAATTTATAGGACAGCACCCACCTCCCTGGTAGTATATACGCCTTCGGGGGTGGGTTACAAGGTACTTGCCATGTCTACTGAGTGGTATGATTAGCCAATTCCTCCTCAGCAGCAGCGAGCCATTTATCGCTGTCCGGTCCACGTAGTACCTCGTCCATAGATATGGGACAGGGGCGATCTTTACTGCCGGCGACGACACGGGTAAGCATGGCCCTAAACCCGTCGGGGTTATCAGTAGACTTTATGCCTTTCTTATTGATTTGGCTATAGTCAATCCGTGTCTTATCACGATTAGAGCGACGCGTTGGTTCAGGTATAACTTTATGAGATTTATTATCCCGAGCGGATTGATTATTAATACGGCTAGATGGTACTGCAGTAGTAATTTAGCCTGTCGGACCATCTTGATTTATCTGACTTTAACCATTTGATGATTCTGACTCCGGTAGGCCATTTACAGAAGTCCGATTATTTAACTTATTTGCGTTAATTAATTCATGCTCATTTAAGTCATTTATTTCATGTTCATGTGAATTACTTGTAGGCCTGATTACGTTATCACCAGGTCCTACTTCTGATTGGTCAGATGGAGGCAATGTTCCTATTCCATTACTAGAATTATTTGTAGCTCCCTCTATACCCTGATTATTAGGCGTAGGTGCTCCCTCTGAGTCCTGGCAGTCGTCGTCTGATTGGTCCTTTTGGAGCTGCTATAGGTAGTCTAAGATATCGTCATCGTCCGAGTCTCCCTCTATCGGGAGCTCATCGTCATCTATTGGCTGCATGACGGCCTTCTCGTTAAACACCACATGTGCTAACCGAATAACTCGTTGTTTTTTGATGTCCCAAACACGATAGATGCTCTTACCATCGTGGTTAAGGAACCGGCACTTGATTACCCTACTATCTAACTTCTTTCTCTTAGGCGAGGTGTCGTAGGAGTAGCACCAATATCCGAATGGCTTTAGGTATGTTGATTACGGTTTATAGCCGTTCCATTACTCAAAAGGCGACTTCCTATCCTAGCTAGGTATGAGGTTCTTAATGTAGTTGATGTAGATTATAGCCTCTCCCCAGAACTTTTGAGGTAGGCCGGCGTCAATCAGGACTATTCTGACCTTTGAGAATAATGTCCGGTTCTTCCGTTCAGTAATCCCATTCTAATGTGGGTTGTATAGTGCCGAAGGAGTCAGATATATACCGTACTTCTTGTAGAGGTCTTTGCATTTATGACTCTAGATTAGCTTATTATCGCTCCGAATAAATGCCGTGTTATAGCCCTGATTTTTCTAGTGTTTTATTCGGAACTCAAGCTTTTGTGGTAGCTCTCCCCTACTAGACATGTGGTCTATTTGGGAAAAGCCTGATGCCTCACATATAGAGACCATCACGTTGGTATGCCCCCCAAGGGTGGTCACATTGCTTGCTGACGCCAAGTCGATGTGCCAGCATTCGCCAATAGTAGTGACTCTATGCATCGGTATACGCGACGGCATGCGGGTAATTTTGCCAGACACGCAGCTTTCGCATAGCTCCTGAGTCTCACATTTCTGTAGGCGATCTGCTGCTTTACAGTCGACGCCGGTAGCACGGGCGATAGCTTTGGTAGCTTCCATGCTGATGTGCCCATATCTCTTGTGCCATTAGGTCTATGACGCGTCGTTCTTGGCAGGCACGGACGATTTGAGGTGAAAAGCTCTCATTTGCTGGATCCATATGGTTTCCAGCCAGTATGTACGATCATGGAGGAAGGCATGTAGCACCTCCTGGCCCTATTCATCATAAAACGTCTTCTGTCCATCGCCTCCAGCATGCTTATAGCCCAGGAGGTCCAGCTGCGTAGTCGATAGGAGGTTGAACTCGATATCAGGCATATGATGTATATCTATTAACGTAAATTCGCTGACCTTATTATTAATGATAACCGGGATTAGTACGGTCCTGATACCTATAATATTGATTGGTCTACCACCGGTAGGGCTAGATACTGTGTGGTTCTTAACTGGTGAATAGTCCATGAACTTGGAGCGGTCCTAAAAAGTATACTCCTAATCGCCTAAGTCGATGATGATCTCATGGGACTTATTATTTTGTGGGCTATTCCCGAAGCGGGCGGTATATGATTTGTCCTATTTTTGCTTATCTAAATTTTGATTGCTTTATTAACGGCTAGGACCTTTACTATATCTTAGCTGACGGCTATTACTTCGTGCTTTAAGCTCTTCCCTTGTCCTATACCTGAACCATTCTGGTGCGAGGTCTAGATAAGCATGATAGCAACTCTTTATATTATGGTTACTATTATAAAAGGTATAATTTTCCGTGCTATTCAGATTTTATCCTGATTTTAGCTGTTTACCGAATTTACTAGTAAAGGCCTTGGATTGCTTAGTCTTATTAGATAACTCCCGATTAACTAGTGACGTAGTTATGTATTCGAAATCTATTAGCCCATTTCTAGACCGCTAGATCTCAGTTAGGGTATAGACTGCTCCTTCTATATGCTCTAGTAGGCCCCTCTCAAAGACTGCTGTTTGGAAATCTTTATGTATTAGGGTCCCTATTTAATGTAGCTTGTTAACATACTCCATGAACTTGGATAGGTAGGCATAAAGGTCACTAAACTAATCGGATCGGAGGTTATATAAGGCGAAGTATGTTGCTTTCTTAGTGGTATACGACTCCGTTTCATATAATGACTTTAATTTGGCCTATACTTCTTTGGCTATCTTAAGGTATTCAATCATGCTGTAGGCTATAAGCGTGTAGGTGATGTGGATAGCGGTAATTACTTTATCCTCCATCTTAGTATATTTATCCTATTTGTCCTGGTCCTTCTCATTAACCTCCAATTGGACGCCGCTAGAATCGATAGGTGTTAGGTATTTTAGCGCTTTATATTCCGGCTTGATAACCTTGAACACGCCGTTAATAATAAGTAAGGATTGAATTACTACCTCCTATTATTTATAGTTATCCGTGCCCTTAAGCTTCGGAATTTTCTAATAGTTAGTCATGATGTTGCTGGTGTTAAATAGTCCTGGGAATAATGCTTCTAGGTACTATCCTAAATCTTATTGAAAAGCTTGCTGTTACGAATTACGCGGTCCCCAGATTACGCTGAACCCGGGCTCATAACCTGTTGATTACTACGACACGTCTGATGTCTTATTAGTGGATATAGTAGTATGTATTACTACTAATAATATTACTCTCATCTTTTGAAGTACACGTATGACTGAAAACTCTGCATGTGCATGCCAAGACTCTGCTTAGTCATCAACCGAGGTTGACCCGGACTGAATTCCAACATCTTACTATAGGGTATGTAGGTACTATTACTGTCTTGCTATAAGGTATATGGCTACGTACCTTATAGCATAGGCTATATACCTTATCGCAAGACAGCAATAGTAGCTATATACCCCGTAGTGAGATAGTAGCAGGGGCTATATACCCTATAGTAAGACAGTAGCAGGGCCTACAGCAAGACAGTAATAGTAGCCACGTACCCTATAGCGAGACAGTAGCAGGGGCTATATACCCTACAGTAAGATAGTAGCAGTGCCACAGGGGCCATAATAAGGTCACAGCGGGGGCTACTATAGGGGCGGTAACAGTAGGGCTATAGGCCGGGAGCAAGACACTATAAGTGACGCATATCAAGAAGTCTATAGGCTATAATGACGACCGCATATCGTTGAGGCCTTACCACCTATTTTTGGTAGGGAAGCTTCTGCGACGTGCGGGCCACAAATGTCAATTTTATGATTTTCAAAACGATGTGTCCGGAATGTCGTTGTGACCGCCCGTAGGAAGCCACAGAGGCTTCAAAACCAATGCTTGTCGCCTGATTTTCTTCCCCCGCCTCACTTTATCACCAGAATCTCTCTATGTGAGCACTGAGCGACCACTACTTACGAGGCAATCTCACGTGGGGGCTCTGTGAAAAGCTTCTGAGATCTATATCGACTTAATATTCCTTCCGTGGACTCTCCAAAGACGATATGCGACAGTGTAAGAGTCACCATACCCACCACAGAGTGAAATTCCCTCTCAAGCTGAATCAACCAAAGATGGGCTCTAAGGAAGAAGTGGCAGAAAATGTCCTCAGGTAACAAAGCGCTACTTTTGTTGGTCAAAGCGATCTCGCAGACGTACTAAGAGCGTGGTGCAAACCAGCCTGTTCAACTCAAGCGAATACTCCGACCTCACGATTACCTCACGCAATAAGACGTTCGAAGTACATAAGGCTTTGGTCTGTTCTCGATCCGAGTAGTTTCGAAGGACATGCAAACATGGGGCGTGGAAGGTACAGCAACAATCCCTGGAAGCCGCTCGGTCCGCTAAAAGCATCTTATGATAGGAAGGGCAAATTGGAGCGATCAATGTGCAAGATGATCAGGGCATCCCTGTACCAATGGATGATCCTGTGTTGCTGGAACATATGCTACAAGATCTTTATGGTCTGGATTACATGGAAGAGCCTGGAGAATATGGACCAGGAAAGTCTGAAGACGACAAATGGGGCAGAAAAAAGAATTCAAAATTACAGTCGAGGAGAAGGGAACGCTTAGAAACTCGGTCGTGGCATGGAGACCAGTCAATCCCGCACGAAGAAGACCCAACGGCGAGTGAACTCGAATCGAACTGTTCCCAAGGGATTTCTTCCAGTGGCATTGCTGCAGTACATGCACAAAGGTGTGCAATTGCAGACTTCTATGGTATCCCTGATCTGCAAGAGGTTGCGCGGCGTAAATTCAGAGTTGCCCTCGATAAAATCCATAACATTGAGGGCATTGTCAACGTTTTCAAATAATGTCTGCAACCCTGATTTCCGAAGTGATGTGATACTTCTCAACATCATGGTGGGCAAGATCGCGACAGATAACATATTACTGGATGAGCCGGATGTGGAAGAGATCTTGCACAAGGATGGGCAATTGGCCCTGACAATCGCGAAGCACATGCGCTAGAAGTAAACGCGAGTCGTTAGTTGAGAGACAAATTGCTCGGTCTTGCTCCGATGGCTCTGTTGAGTGTGCTGTGTTGATCCTTCGATATAGATAGACGTGCCTCTATCTGATCTGATCCTGCAGACTATCGGCTAGAAGCCTTAGAACGCTCCTGGCCTTGAGGTTCGTATTTACGCCAGTCCTGATGCTCTCGCGTAACCACGAATGATGTCCAAGGGCAGTCGAATGCACCGTTCATGAACCCTATAAGATATAGGAGTTGCTCACTCTGCCCCCTGATGCCAGTGTGCTGGTACATCTCATTCTCAAGTTTCTCTTCTACCCTTCTGCCAATTCCGTCCGCCAGAAATCCATTTGGAATTGCAGCCTGTCCCGTGAATCCAGGCACGCTTAATGAAACGTTGTCCAGCGTGTGGCCATGAAAGATGGCCAGTATCCTATATTCATCTGATGAAATGCCTCCGGCTACGAGGTAGTCATCAAGATGATTTTCCAATCGCTCTCGCGGATCCAAGCTCTTGCTGTGGTACCCCAACCGTTTCGCAACTTCATAAGCACCGTAAACATTGCACAGCCCTCTTGACCATATTGCAATTATTATTACGTCTTCCCGGCCCTTCTCTATTAGCCATTTTCTCCACTTCAACACCTTTTTCCAGCTTCTGAAAAAAGGTATAAACGGCGTCTCCTTGTGCTCCCACGAGAGGCAATCGTCAAATGCCTGCCTTGTTATCGGTCTATTTAGACCTCTTGAGACTAAATCGAGACCTCCTCTTGAAGGCCCATCATATCCGGATGACTGGCCAACCGCTCGGAAAAGGACGACTGGAGGGGTGTGAAGAGGGGAAGGGGAGTCGATACCGAGGGGAGCAGAATACATATCCCGTTGCGGTAGGATACATTCACGATTGGTGATTCGATACGAAAAGAATCCGGTGACAGCACGACGTGTGAGCTGACTTGGTGTGGTTCGCTCAAGCGATCCCCACAGAGTTCACCCCTTGGCTTAGGGGTCTCGGAGCGACTTTCTGATGTTCCGAGACTGCTCTTGGCAAGGCGGCTCACTCTTATTAGGTATACGGGCACTCGAACTTGTCGCCTCACGGCTGGCGCTCCCGCCCCGTTGATCAAGAGTAGTATTGTGATTAACACCCCCTTTGCCTACAATTACACCTCCCTCCCAGCCACCCCTCGCTTGGCCTCAACCTCCGGGTAAGCCCGGGGCTGGCCGTGCCCAAAGGGTCAACGTGCCCCTACGTACCAAGATACTCACGCCTAATACCTCTAAACGTCGGGAACCTCAGCGCTATGTGAGCCCAGAGTAGACCCTCGGGCTACTAGGGCCATCAGTGCGCTATTCGGAACCTACTCAGACAGGTGCTCCGATTTGCCTCTTAGGGGGTTGTAAGCGTAGGCAATTGGGGGTGTAATTGTAGGCAAAGGGGGTGTAATCACAATACCTCCCTTGATAAAAGGCCATGACTCTTAATCGACACCGTCATCTGCGACAAGCGCGCCGTAATTCCCACCTGTGAAGCAAACCATGAGCTCTATAATCATGTGGACTACGTACAAAATCTCTTGGAGTAATCACGATCTTGTGAAAATCGCGCGGAAGTTGAGTGCACAAGCAGAGGCTGTCCGTCATGGAAAATGCTTCGCAACCGTCACAATGTATGCTGCGTCCAGTGTGAAATAGCAGGGATATAAGGCACAGAGCCACTACACCATGGGCAATGTCCATTGCTGAGAATTGACGAAAATGCGAATCGTGACTCAGTGCCAACTTCACAGACCCATCCACAGATCGCGCGTTGACGTGCAGAAGTGCTCAACCGGTTTTACAATAATCAGAAGGCGGTGATGCACGCAATTCAGCAGCATGATATACAAAGCACGAACGAAACTTACCATCTTCCCCTCATTCAGGCTGTGGCACGAATAATTGGAGCCGAACGCAACCTTTTAGGTGGACAATGTGCATTGAATGTAACGCAATCGGCGGATTTGCAGACAGCCGATAGAATCTTGTCTGTTTCATCTAAAATTTTGAAAGACTCAGGTGGCGAACCGCTATCAACAAGAATTCATCCGCTAAGCAATTCTTGAAGGATGAACAGGATGGCCCCAAGGACACGCTTGCAAACCATGTTAAGAAAAGAGCACAGCCGCGCAATGAACGAGGAACGATCAATTACACCACCTTGACCTCTGTCAAGGCTGCCTGTTGCTGTCGTGTACTGCCATTATGACCACCATAAGCCTAGGTATGACATGCCGACTCTCCTGAACCACTATCGTTGACCTGATCAATTTGGAATACTTTAATTCTGACAGTATTGCTGGCTCACTAAGATTCCAGTCCCATTCCACTACAATGACCCTGCTTGCACCCCTCACATAGATCGCTCCTATATGGACGCTCGCTCTGACTTAAGAAGGGGGGAGCGTCCATCTACACTCTGCACCATTTTTTTATACGATAAGCGACTCTTTCTACATACGAATAATCCAACTTCGGTTCACTCAGTGTCCCATAATTCTTACAAGATTGATAATATATCCTTACGTTATATCGGTCGTCGGAATATCTTCATATAGTGATAGCAATTCTCTTACTCGTCTAGACTCTAGCTAGACATAATTAATTATGATAAATAAATCGACCTATAATATTCGTATCATACTAGTCTACGCAACTTTCGCCATCGTCTTTATTATAAAAATAGAAGAAGAGCCTATAATTGCGAAGAAGGTCAGACACGTCGTTATGGAGTGATGGGTATATCGACCAGTTCTTGGTCGACTTCTGCCTTTTTCGAGACATGACGAGAACGGTTTATCGGGGGACGTGAAGGATGAGAATCAAACCGTTTAAATAGATCATGTAATTACAAATGAAGTCGGCACGGACCGGGTGTGGACGCAATGTTACGTAGTATTCCCGCCGTTAGTGGTATGTTGAATCTGGATGTACCTCGATGCTCCCCCTTGCTCCCTCGGTGCTCCCTTTAAAGCGGCCTTGCTCCCTTTCCCGAATCGAAATGGCAATCCCTAATCCTAAGTTCGGGTTATATATAATATATATATGTAGATATATAGAAGTATGTATATATAAGGGAATCCATAGGATATACAAGGGAAGTCATAGGATAGGAGATATAAGATACGAGGAAAATAGGAGAGGGCGGAGGGATGGAGTAATGTTTCATGTTGTAAAGTGTAGTATGTACCTTTTGGGTATCTCATCCTATTCAAGATTGAAGGCTGGAGATTGGGGTTGAGGAGGGAAGGATGTCGATAAGAGATTTGGGTTTGGGCTAGGTGAAATGTTCGCTGGGACTTTTGTGCGGAGGTTCTTGTGCTGGGATTGAGGACTCGTGGACTTGTGTTTGGCAAAGTGTAAGAGATGTGATGGGAAGGTGTATATACTCTTTTTATAGTAGACATGACTTGGTGGGTAGTCGATTCGTGCAATCATACAGTCTTCCGTTATCCAATCCCAGCCAGTGCCTTTCAGCTGTCCCAGCCGGCGTAGTTTATGGCTCGTCGCTGTTTCCTAGCCAGCGCTCGTTTCATCATACCCTTGGAAGAGCCATCCTTCGCGGAACTTATCGTTCCGCAATCGAACGCCCTCCCCACTTCCGTCTTCGCTTTTCGAAGCCATCAGCCTCACAATTCCGGGCCCTGTGCAGGTCGGCTTTCTGACCCCCCAGCTGGCACCTTCTTGCTCTCGTCAAATCGCCACACACCACCCGTCTTCTCGGCTTCGATTCGCTCTCCTGGTATCGCCTTGACCAACTGTTCGAAGATCGGGTCAGAGGTAGCGCTGTGCTTGAAGTATCGTCTCTGCCATATCCGCCCTTCATCTTGCTCCTTTTTCCTCAAATCTCTTTGTGAGTTCTCGATCTTGGACTTTTCAATGTGTACTTTATCCATGTCGGCCTTTTGGATCCCGGCGATTACATGCTGCCAAGCCCGATTTGATTCCATGGGGTCTTGTTGCTCAATCGGAGCGACTCGCAAGGGTGTGGTTTTGGAGGTTTTGGCATTGTAGCTGTCTATCGGGTGAGCCTTCTTTAGGTGGCTGCCGCCACCTGCTTTGATTGTGAAGCTGTCGGTCCATTGGCCTTCGATTGTGTAAAGTATGTCCTTTTCCTTGCCGGCAGGGTAGAGCGTCGCAGTGAAGCTGTTCTTCTTGCCAGAGACCCAACCTTTACCAGAGTAATCGATCTTGGCCACGAAGCCTGATGAGGATGTGATATAGGTGCAGTTGTTGAGCTCGACGAATGGTTTGCCGTATATGAGACCTTCGATGTGGAGGGAGGGCAAAGTGATGAGGTAGGATTCATTGTAGGCGGCTATGGTGAAGAGGGCGTGTCCGATTTGTTTGATGTGGATTGTGCGTGAGAATGAAGCTTTCTGGGCATTGTAGCCTTGTAGCTGTAGAATAGGCGCATGTTAGCGATTGCTGTAGATATAATGATGTGGTAGGGGACATACCTGGACGCCATGCTTATCGTTCCAGATGCAGTAGGCTGTTACCGGTGGATGATGGCTTTGCGAATGATTAGCATCTGGAGACACAATGTCCTCAGAGAAATTTGATACCTGACTTGCTCCGAAACTAGATGCGTCGTCCCTGAATCATCTTCCCACTGCCCAAGGAACAGTTCACCCAGAAATGGGTTCAATGGTTTCTTCTCCGACCCATACTTGTCGTTCCTACTGCTGTATGACTGCTTAAGTGTAGTGAGGAACCACTTCAGGACCAGTAGAGCACGCTTTGCCGGGTCTGGCTCCAGGGCTGGCGCAACGAAGATGTGTGGATGCTCAGTCCAGTAGGCGGAGAACTCTGTGAGGGATGTAGTACCTAGGATGAAGGGAGGAGCGGTCATGGAGGAGAGGTCGCCATTGAAAGAGGCTATCGACTGTGAGGGGCGTTAGACTTGAGTCGTGCGCCTGGGCTTTCTCTGTACAATACCTTAAGGAAGGTGGACCATGACCCTTTGTTTTGCGGGGAAACACCTCCGCCTTCGTCTTTGGATGAGCCAGACATGGTGGTTGATAGGAAAATGGAGATTTCGCAGGTTCGATCACGAAAGGAAAGATAGAGAATGTGAGAAGGTCAAGTTATCAATAAAACGGTAACCGCTCGATCTTGCTTGTTGAGGGTCCAGGAGGGGCAAAAGGGTCAAGTCAAGGAGGGCGGAGCGCTTTGCACCCACGGCACGTCACCCCGCAGGCGACACTTGCAGCTGCTCTGATCATCCGCTACTTACAACAACCACATATCTCTTGATGTGACTCTCAATCAAACCTTTCCGATATACTACACCATACGTATCCGCTGCCATGGCACGGGAAACCCCTCGGTAAGGTGTTCATTCTACTCAGCATGCTCGATATCCCCTCCATATCCTGCTACGATACCCAACTCGATTACTTGCGTATAATACCGGGACAGTGGACACTGGCTTTGATCTTCAGCCGCTTTGAGTCCCAATTCATCATAGAGGGTCATCACTGGTACCTACCCAAGCTATCATGACTTAATCGCTATAAGGACCATCTGGGGCCTCCGTCGCCACTGATCATTGTACATGCACAGGATTGTAAGACCGTCTACCAGTGGGCTGAAGAAATCACTGCACCCTCGGAATGACAGTCTCGAGGAATCGCGGATGATGGGGGGTTGTATGTACTGACGTTGCACTGTAAAGTGAAGAGCATGTACAGGTATTCATTAAACAACCATACGCTATGTACCATTCTTTCTCATCGCAGGGAAGCCAGCCTTCCATCCCAACTTCGAGCCGCGAACAGCTAGGATTGATATGCTCCTTAGTCGACCCTTGCTCAAATCAGCTTTATTTTGTATGGTCGAGGCTGCAAAGAAGGATCGTATCATGTACACCACCGAGCTGCGACAAATATCATTAAATTGCAGGTATTGCCTAATCCAGTCGGACCCCATCTTGCTCGTAGCAGCAAGTGTACAGTAGCTCCGCATGCGCATGACATATTACCTAATACCAATATAGAACCTCCCGAGATACAGGACGATCAATTAGTGATTCTTTGGCGCTTCCAGAATCGTCAATGCCCTGAGAGAACATTTATAAACGACAGCGAGCAGGCGCTTGCAAGCTTGTTTCTGGAGGATGGGGAGAGCTGAAGGTTCGTTTTTGGCAGTTGATAAAGGACAGAAAAAGCTATTTGTAGGAAAGAAGCAAGATGACGAACCATTATCAAAGAGAAAGACCATGATGCTTGATGGGAGATTATAGCCGCTCGGTTCATCAATGGTGTCTTCCTTCCCTTCTCAGACAGGCCAATCGAGATTCACATCGGATTGGGTTTTGTGGCACAGAATGAGATAGAACCTGTGAAGGATCGTCGTTAAGAACATGCTGAGCATGATGAGGCTTACAAGGTGAGAATTTCCATTTTTGCGGTGCGGTCTATTTTACGTACCATTCCAAACGCCAAGACACCACATTATTATAGCTTCATCAGCCCAGGATCACGATCAACAGGGTATTGCGATATACTGCCAACGACGTTGAATTCTCCTGCGTGGGAGCACCTACGTCTTGACATCGGGCTCTTCTCTTTGGACATATTCCTTTAGCTTCAGAAGCTGCACGGCCAGCTGTATGTTGTCCTTGAGGTAATCCTGGGCATCCAAATTGAACTTGGATGAGTCCTCCTCGTGTCTCTCGACGTACAACCGGATGGTAGCACCGCTGCTTCCTGTACCCGACAGCCTAACCACAATCCTGCTACCGTCGTCAAACTTGACGAAGATGCCTTGGTTCTTACTGACACTGCCGTCAAGGTCCGTATAAGAAAAGTCATCTGCTTCAAGCACCTTCCGCCCCTGGATTGTGGAGCCAACGAACTCGGACTTCTTAGTAGTAATCAGCTCGGTCAGGTTTGCGACAACTTTGTTGGCGCCATCGCTGTCGACACCCTCATAGTCGTATCGAGTGAAAAATGTCCGGCCATATGTATTCCAGAATTCGTGCTGAATGGTTGAAATACTTGGTGTCTCTCCAGGCTTCTCCTTTGCGACACCAGCAATGATGTTCAGCCAGGCCACGACGGCCCATAGTCCATCTTTTTCCCGGATATGGTTGCTTCCGGTGCCAAAACTCTCCTCACCGCAGATTGACATCTTCTTCGTGTCAAAAAGATTGCAGAAGAACTTCCAGCCTGTAGGAACCTCGTAATTCTGGAGACCCTGCTTCTTAGCCACAAGATCGATAGCTCCAGACGTGGGCATGCTGCGTGCGAGACCATATACACCTTGCTTTTGGAAATATGGAATCATTTTGGCGTAATGAGCGATGATGGCTAAGCTATCTCCGGGAGAAACAAAGGCGCTAGCACCGTAGATCATGTTCCTATCTCCATCTCCATCACTGGCAGCACCAAATTGAATCTTGTTCTTTTCAACAGCCTCCACTAGCGAATGTGCATAGACTAGGTTAGGGTCTGGGTGACCTCCGCCAAAGTCAGGAGATGGTACACAGTTCTGTGTGCTGCTACTAGGCAGTCCAAGCTCTTTCTCAAAAATTGCGACACCATAAGGTCCAGTCACCCCATTAAGGGCGTCGAAGAGAACCTTGAAATCTTTGTGGCTGTCCAAGAAAGATTTAATGAGTGGGAAGTCGAAAATGTCTTTCAACATCTCCGTGTAATCCGCGGTAGAGTCGATGATCTCCACCTCGAGAGGACCGTATGTTTTGCTTCCTATCTTTGACATGTCCACATCTGGAATGTCGGCAATCTTGTATGAGGTGAGGTCCTTGGATGTTGCGTATATTTTGTTCGTGACCGACTCGGGTGCAGGGGCGCCATTTGCCAGGTTGTACTTGATCCCAAAGTCGTTGGTGGGGCCTAACAGCTGAAAGTCAATTCATTGATCCCGCGGGATTGAAGGCATAGATTGGAATAATCACCTACCACCCGGATTGTGGCTGGCGGTGAGTAGAATTCCGCCTGTCGCCTTTCGCTTCCTAATGACATGGCTGGCAGCAGGTGTACTCAGGATGCCATTCTGCCCGATCAGAAGCTTCTTGACCCCGTACGCCGCACCAATCTTGGCAATTAGCTGTACAACCTCTGGATTGTAGAATCGTCCATCTCCTCCAATGACCAAGAAGCTGCCTTCAGCGCCCTCTGGGATGGAGAGGAGGATACTGGTGACGAAAGCCTCGCTGTAGTGGGGCTGCTGGAAGACCGTGACCTTCTTGCGAAGCCCTGAGCTGCAGGGTTGTCAGACAGATAGTTCGAGCTGTGAGGTAAGAAAGATTCCGGTGTTTATGCTGTGTTGTGGGAAGATTCGAGGTTCGTTTCGATGAGACCCGTGCATGGATGGAGCACTTACGTTCCGGGTTTCTGGTCGGTAAAGGGCTTCAGGGAGACTGTCTGGACACTCATACTTCCTGTGGTAGCGGTTGACCCGTCAAATCGAACGGTATGAGGCGTCAATGGACGTTAGAAACACGCTTAAGACCGTTTGAATTACTGAATTGTTGAGGGTCGCGGCTGCCCGCAGAAGCTTGACAAAAAGCGTCATCTAACCGAGAAGCGGAGAATAGTTCCACCGAGAATTCGTAGCACCGCCACGACCGCTCAGTCGAGACAGCATGCATCTCGCTGTTTCATACTCTTCTGATTCAATGGTCAAAGCTTTCCCATTTCCACGGTGGCCCCAGGGTGTGCATTCCTACAGGATGCTGGATCTCCAATCTGGGAGCTGGTATCCTTCCTCGCCCCCGACTCTCTGCCTTCTCTTGAATTCCCCATGGTACCTCTGAGCATGTTATCCCCCGTCTTTAGGCTTCCTCTGTCACACCACGTATATTGGTGTCCTTAGGGAAGATGAACAACATATCGTCCCTCCACAGTCTAATAGTCGAAGCAAGACTGCTACCCCAATCTTCCCTCCAATCTCTGAGCGAAATCGACTGGATAAACGAAATCCGACTCATACTGACAGCATCCCTCCTCGGAAGCATAATGTAAGCTCTGTATCCCCAGACCCCCATTCATCCTCTTTATCGTTTTACGAACAGTGTTGTGCTCCTTCAAGACCTCGCACACAACCGCCTCGTCATATGGGTAGCCGACTACGTAAATGTCACCTGGGCAGCCAACTACTTTGATGCCACCTGGGTAGCCGACTGCTTCAATGAGCCCCGCTCTACATCCCACCTCCGGCCCGGCCCCATCTGCGCCCGCCCGAAGAATCCGGACGATCCCACCCGCCGCACCGTCTTTACACATACCAGCGTCATCATCTACGGCTGGCCGTCCCGCGGCGGTGTGATAATTCTCGAGAACGTGACGCACGTGGACTTGATATTCCTAGAGTTGAATACTACAGACCCGCCGTCGAATCGCGACTGCGGCCTTGCTTCCAATAACAAGTTTGATGATAATGCAGCTATCTCGGAGGAAGACGCGCTCTGCCAGCGCTTACTGTTGCTTGGCGCGAAGTGGTGGGATAGCGAGGCGAGATATCGCTTTGTGGTGAGGGTCAGCGCAGGTTTCCAACCTGCAATTGATGACTTGGACAGTGGACCGGTGGTGGAGCCGGTGCTACGGGAGAGGAGGTGGGTTAGAATTGGGTGGGAGGGGGTTGCTTCTGATATACGTCGTGGTGATGGTGGTGGGACTGAGAATGGAGGATTGTGGGTGTTGGACTGCGATACAGATATGTATGGCGGTGAGGAGGATGAGAACATGGTGCCTGCTGATGCGGGGCGATTGGGCCTCGCGAGGTCGATGGCGGAGCGGTGCGAGATCCTAAAGAGGTTGGGAGCGAGGTATTTTTCAGGGTTAGAGGAGTATGAGGGTGAGTCTACCTATCTAAGGGCTTGGGAATGGAAGTCGGAGGGAGAGGTTGGGGAGCTGGTGAAGGTGTAATGGTGATGGAACAAACGATAGGCTTCTGGCTAGGGTTGGAGGTTTATCGTTGACAGTGCGCCGTATGCTGTGCCGTGCGTACCAGTCCTTTTGTAGGCATAAGATAAAAGGAGAAATTGAAGCCCTACCAGCAATGTCAATAACAGTGGTCGTCATATTCTGGACCACTATGATATATAGCTTTATGACAACAAGCATTTCCCTGACGGCCGCGGTCAGAATTGCACATAACGCCGAATCTGTCAATAAGCATTTCCCCGACTCTTCTCAACTCAATCTGCTGTGCACGTCTCCCATTCTCCATTCTCTTCGTCACTGCAGGTTGCTTCAGGGCATTCAACAGATCGATTTATTTGCAGATACATGTATCATCAACCGCATCTGCTATTCTCACGTCTCCTTATCATGGTGATATCTGTTTCTCAATTACACGAAGCACGATACGCTTTGTGAGCAGGGGTTTGTACCTAAGTGGTTGAGTATCTCAGTGGCCTATCTTCAATAATTATCAAAGCAAGTGTCTAATTGATCGTGTGCGTAGATAGTCTCTTGTGGACTTTCACGGGAAATATTGATAGATTCGATTAATGACTATGGTAGAGCGTGTCAGGGTGTGGATTCTGGGTTGGGCATTGTTTTTACCCTCTGTGTATCATGCTCATCCTGTAGTGCCTAGGATGGAATTTTGGGAGAGTCTTGTATATCATGGAGTGATGGATATTCATCCATCAGGTAGAAGACCGTGGTGGTCTGTAGTCTATGACTGTATCATCGTCGCCTTTCCATTCTATGCATGAGTTCTGGGGGAGTTGTGGCCCCACGTTAGTCCTAAGCATAGCAGGCCTAGTCTGCACATGGCCATCACCGTTCGCATGCGGGAGAAAGGCGCCAACGCTGTGTGATGAATGAACTACCAGCTTGCAGCTTATTTTCATGGAGGCACGAGATCACGGCCTCACCGAGCTTTCATCCCTAAGGAACCGCCGCCCAGCATCCACACCCATTTGGCGATCTGGGTTTGTCATCGTTTGAGTGGCGACCATGGAAGACGAAATGGATAGTTCTAAGCTTGAAGCGATTTCACTTCACAATGAGCTTGTCTCGGTAATACCTGGCTTCTGCGATGCTTTCCAAGATATCCTCTCGAGCTTGATGAAGGAGCTTCTTCGACGGGATACCGTTCAAAACTTCGTCGGGAGCCCATCTCATCGCTGCTTCCTTCAACGTGCTGACGTCCATGATACGGTAGCTAAGGTAATTGTTGACTTTGTTGTAGGGAGGCTTGCTTAAAAACGCTTTGTCACAATGAACACTGTTGCCCGCAAGCAATCCCCTGCGAGGCTCCGGACAAAGCCTCTTGATGTACCCGAGAAGGCCACTTGCAGCCTGCTCATGGGTGGTGGTAGATGCTATGCAAGCCGCCGTGAGACCAGATTTGCTATGGGTGTTGGTACACCATTCATCCATTTGATCGAGGGTGGATTTGTCGTGATGGACGATCGCATCCCAGCCTTGATCATCTTCGAGCTTGAGTTGAGCATCAGTGATGAAGCACGAAATCGACATGATGGTCTCCTTTTCTGCGTTCAAGCCTGTCATCTGCATACACTTGAGCTTGAAGGCTGAATGGGTAGGTACTGGCACTTACTTCACAATCGATCCAAACGAGAGGATCATTTGAGCGCATTCTAGCCATTTTGTCCCGAATTTTTGAATGCGAAAACAGAGGTACGATCTTGCTCAGAAGTCGTGGTTTGAAGAACCAAGATATCATGCCTTTTAATGCGTGATGACGACGAGCAAAGACTTCACGACGTGAAAAAGAAAAGCGGGGGCCGAAAAGCTCCCCCTCGGCCCAGAATAATCTTCCAAGCATCACCTCTTCGAATATAGTTGAGTAACCACACTCAGCTATTGGTAGTCCTGAGCCCGAAAGCTTCACATCTTAGGGGCCATGGCCACCCATACGGTCACAGAGAAGCCAACGATGCCGAATGTTCATGCCAATGGCATACACGACTCGGAATCTCAGCAACGAAAAGAGTGCCTGAGTTTTCTCATAATAGGCGCAGGCTCTCGGGGAAACGCATATGCGACGGCATTGACACAGTCAGTTTCAAACGTCCAAGCCCGCATCGGCGCAATAGCAGAACCTATCACATCGAAAAGAAACGCATTCGAGCAAAGGTTTGTCCGTGAGCACGAAACTTGTCAGCTATTCGGTACGTGGCAAGCATACGTGGAATTCGAGAAAGGCCGGCAAAGGCGAGAAGTCCAAGGGGAGCGCACGGATGGGGCCATTGATGGTGTTTTCGTTTGCACGTTGGATGAAATGCACGTGGAGATTATCACTGCACTGGCGCCCTTAGGTCTGAACATCATGAGTGAGAAGCCCCTGGCTACTACTTTGAGCGATTGTTTGAGCATATATCGATCTTTACAGCCTCCTGGCACAGCCTGGCCTCGGGCAGTATTCTCGGTTGGCCACGTATTGCGTTACAGTCCTCACAACATCATGCTACGCAAGCTTCTACTTGAAGATGGCGTGATAGGAGATGTTCTGTCTATTGAACACACAGAGCCTGTGGGCTGGTGGCACTTTTCACATTCTTATGTTCGGTGAGTATCTACGAAAGCAGGAGTAGTCACGGCTGATGATGAGGAAGAGGAAATTGGCGCAAAGAATCAACGACAGCACCATCTCTACTGACGAAGAGCTGCCATGATATTGATCTTCTGCTGTGGCTACTGTGCTCGCCTTCGACGAACGTCAGAGATACGTGCCACGTCCCGTCCTTCATTACATCTACAGGCTCACTACTTTACTTCAAGAGGAACAGAAAACCGGCATTGGCAGGAGATGCAACGAATTGCCTGTCTTGCCCCACCGAGACCGAATGTCTTTACAGTGCCAAGAAGATCTACCTAGAGGGCCAACTCGACCAAGGCAATGCAGCATGGCCAGTCAACATCGTTGACCCCGAGATCGAAGACCTTATGAAGTCGCGGAAGTCATCTGACAGTAATGACGCCAGACAGCGGCTTTTGGAACGTCTCTCAGAGGATTACGATAAAAGTACATCCCAGGGAGAGGTCGATCGACGCCCTTGGTTCGGCCGATGTGTTTACGAGTCTGGAAATGATGTCTGCGACGACCAGGTAGTAACGATGATTTGGGAAGACGCACCGCTGCCGTTAACACCAGGGGCGAACATGGAGAATCGAATTAGAGGTAGAGGTGCAAAGATCGCGACCTTCCACATGGTGGCATCGACGGAGAAGCAGTGCGAAAGGAGAGGTAGAATCTATGGCACCAAAGGAGAAATCGAATACGATAGTAAGGTCATCCGAGTATACGATTTCGAAACCAAGGCGGCTCGAACCCACCAAGCCCACCAACCAGGAGGAGGGCACGGCGGGGGCGATGCAGGACTTGCATGGCAATTTGTGAAGGCTATACAAGCTGTGCAAATGCAAAAGATGAATGTGGCTGAGGCGCAAAAACAGTTCATTGGCTGCACTCTGGAAGAAATCATTCGAAGCCATGCCATGGTTTTTGCAGCCGAAGAAGCCCGCAAAGAGAGGAACGTGGTGAACTGGGCTGATTGGTGGAGTTCTAATGTCGAAGAGGCTGTTGACGAGGGGGTGGCAAGGTCATCAGCGCTTCAAGGGTGAAGAAGACGCAAGAGATCAATTCCTGACATGCAGCCACCATGGTTAAAGAATTTCATTGAACGGCAGAAACATCCAGCTCGAACCGCCCAGTAATGTCTGTGCGAAACCCGCTCAACTGAAGCGGTTCTGTTCTACTGTGCCGTAAAGGCTAAAAGGCAATGTCGACAGCGCTTCGAATGGGAGGATGGAAACAATGCCTTCTTGACATACGGCAGTCAGTCTGGAGAATATTGCTCAATGCGGCAACACGCTCGGTGCCTTGCTTATCATCAATTGAGCCGCCGGCGGAAAGTTCATGCAATGTTTGCCTCGGAGGATTTCGTATCCTCTTCGGCCTTTAGAAGTGGAGCTGCAGGGCGAAAATAGGTGGGAAAGCAGACACTGATCATCCTGAAACCTATCCTCAGGCCTGTTTCATGTCAGGCTCTGGAACGACATTGCATTGATCGGAGCATGCCAATCATTCTCGTGAGTAGAGCATGACTCTTCAATACTTGGCGCTAACGGAGAGCTTGGAGATGTTAGCGTGTTTATCCTCCTGGCCAATCAACGCGCTGATTCTCTACGCGCCGGCCGGAACGCCAACCTCACCTCCATCTCCACCCATTTGGCGCCCGACCCTCCACCGAACTTCGAAGAACCTCTGCGGCCGTACAGCAGACCTACTTGAGCCCTGCCCCTTCGCCTTCTCTATATTTGGTCGGCGCTTGGCTATTTGAAACCTTCTCCTCGTATTCCACGGTGGCGAACATGACTTCCAGCTCTTTGTGGTGTTTCTGTGCAGAAGCCCGAAGTCGCGAATCTCCGAAGCTCTCAACGTGACCTGCTTTGACGAAGGACCCGCGAGACGCGAAGACCTGCAAATAGTACGAGACTCTCACGAGACCATGCCTACTCCTTGTTGACGCGCGACGTCGGTGGTTGTGCAGACTTGCCCTATGTTTCAATGGCGGGAATGGCCTGGATCTCTGCCCTGGCACTGCTCTCCAGGCCTCCAGCCATTCAATTTATACGTTTCAGATTCGTATCAGCCCGATATGGATGACCGCACTTTCTTGTTGTGTTTCATATCCACTGTGGCATTCGGTAGTGTTTGTGGAGAATAAGTATCGCTTCACCTCCTCTCGTTGTCTTCTTTCCTTCAGTAACGACGTCTCCGACGAAACGCCTTTTGGTCCTCTCTGAACGAGTCTCTTTGTGTTCGCCTTGCATTTTCCTACTTTTCAACTATAGACTAGACCTTGGAGCCGGCCTCCACTAATAGACAGCGCAAGCATCGCTAGCGTTACTACGCCCCTCTCACTCATTGCTCTGGAAGCTATGTCTCTCGCACCATACCAATATCGACCTGCCACGCCTGACAACGTCCGGTCCCGTTCTCCTGGACAGGAGAACGGCCACAGCCGCAACTCCTCTGGCTCATCCGTTTGGTCCTCACCAGGCTCGATTGATACTCGTGCAACCACACCCGCATGCTCACCGCACTCCCCGATCAGACAGCATGGACCGGTACTCCTTCCTAGGATTCGCACAGTAGATCAAGGCCTTGAGCCAGATGTTCGTCCTAAATCACATCGACGGGCTTTGTCTTCATATGCGAATCCTCCTGAGCATGCACCAACGACCAGACCCCGGCACCAGCGGAGCACGACGTCTCCGCCCGAATGCTCATCAGTGCTTACTCCTGTTTCCACTGTCAACACTTGGAAAAACAACTCTTCCTTGAACTCGCCTACAACAACATCGGCTTCCCGAGGATATCCTGGCCATGGCAGATCCACTTCTCAGCCAGCGGTCGACGCTGCCTCTCTGCGCCGCTACGGCGTCAACCCTACGTATCGAACTCTGCCCGTTTACACGACACGAGCTCCACAATACGCGCCAGCTGTCGTCCCAGAGATATCTGACTTCATCTCACCGGAATTGACATTTGTATCATCCGCCTACCGCGAGCTCACCCCAGAGCTGGAGTGTTCCTACGGCCCGACAACCACCATCACCAAATACCTCACAGGCTCTAACCCCGCGGTCCGCCCCGTCGCCCGCCTCTCCATCGGCACGGGCATCCACAGCCATTGCTGGTGGGACATCCGCAACCTGCGCTCCTGGGAAGATTTCGACCTCGAAACCATCAGCGACATCCCCGGCTTTTCAAGCAGCATCTTCTCCCCCACAGAAGCGCAATCGGGCCTCCTCAACGTCCCCGTCGAAGCCGCCGCCCTACCCGTCCCCACTATCAGCGCCGCCGCGCTCGAACCCGCCAACGAGCGCAGCCTCCAAGACATCGTCACGCGCTTCTACGCCGCCAAGATCAACGCCGCCATCAAAACCTGCCAAGGCCACACCCGCCACATCACCATGCAGCCCGAATACACCGGCGAAAACGGCCCCCACTTCCTCTCCGCCTACGCCAACGACGCGACCCAAACCCTCAGCGGCAACGGCCGCGGCCGCCTCGTCGGCCTCGTCAAAGCCTACGACGTCTGGAACACAGGCATGCGCCACGGCAAGGGCCAAACCCACGTCAAATACCTCACCCACCTCGCCCACCTGCAGCGCGTCATGCGCGAGCACAACTGCCGCTACGGCTTCATCATCACGGAAATCGAACTCGTCTGCGTGCGCATGGGCACCGAGGACGGCACGCCCTACTTCGGGCTCCTGCAGCTCGCGGACCCCATCGCGCTGCAGCGCCGCACGGGCCTGACGGCTTGTCTCGCGCTGTGGTACCTGCATATGCTGTGTGCCGACCAGCCGCTTGAGGGCCAGTGCGGGTGGAAGGTCGAGGTGGGACCGCCGGTCGCGATGAGTCGGCAGAAGGTGCTGGGGTGTGGGAGGGATAAGGAGATGCAGAGTGTGGGTGTGCAGGAGAGTCGGATGGCGAAGACGAAGAGGGGCTGGATTTGGCCGGAGAATGAGTTTCATCGTATTAAGGAGGGGAGGGCGGCGAAGAGGGGGTGAATTTTTTGAGGGGGGCGGTGGTTGATCCATCGTGTTCGTCTTGGTTTGGGTATCTTAATATTTGCTTTTGCATAGCGCTGGGCGTTCTCTGTGGGAATGCATTGCCATAGCTGGGTTTTATGTGGCCTTTTCGGTTTCTTTCGAAGCTTTCACTATCCTTTATAATCTGGTCTTGCATTGTCATGAGCTGGGTTTTGTGGCATTTTCGGGGTTTTGGAAGCTTTCACTATCCTTTATAATCTGTTCTTGCAAGAATAGCAATAGATTTCGTGGAAGATGCTCTTCCTCCTTCTCGTGCGCAACGGTCTGCATTCGTGCAAATGGACTTGGTATGTGAAGGTCGGACTCCACATATTGCAGCATCGCTTTTTGCAGCTCAAACAGGCTTCGATCTCCATAACTCTTGGTTCGCCTCTACTGGCTGAGCATATGTGAAGCTGGAGTCGATAGGTTACGTTGGGGCTGTGGTGGTCCATCATCACGACTGATACCGTGGCTGATGCTGCGAGCACTGATGGAATCGGAGGCCGTTTGCCTATTTCGTCTCTTGGGAGCCCCGTACTCCGAAATGCTGGAGCTAGCTAGGATGGCAGTATTCTATCAACCATTGACGTCGCTTCACCGCGCAATCGTCCCCTGACTTTTCGTGGGACTGAGCCTTGTCGTGGTTCGCGATTGACTGCTGCTGGTCATTGGCTGACCGACACGAACTGGAAAGCATAGCTATAGGTATCCACAAGCTTGGTGCAGAATGCTTTTCGTCTCGGTCATCATCAGCCTGCTCCTCCCTCACCATCGGACCTTTCCATTTCGTAGAAGAGCATGTACACCTCTTTTTGCATGCATAAGACGTCGCTGGTCTTGCATTCTTTGACCTTGTCGTCGCTGATTCGCCACCAGCGGTCTACAGGTCGTTTTCTTCGCTTCAAGCGGCTCACGTCTACCAGCGAGGCAGTTTTGCTGCTGGATTTCGGCCTTGAGTCTTGCGGTTGTAGCTGCTCTTTCGATATTTCATTGGTATGCTTGGATGTGCTAGGGGTCTCTGGCATGTCTCCTGATGAGGGTCTTGTGGATGGTAGTGACTGTGAGTTTGAGGAGGACGAGGGCGAGTGGGAATGAGTGGACGGCGAAGCGGAATCGATACCTGATGGAACGGATATTGGAGGGCTATTCTCTTGGGATAGCTTTGGGGTTGGCAGTCTAGATTTGGACTGAGCCGGGGTCCCTGATATACTATATGGACCGGTGGTTTTGTCCACGTGTGGTGTTGAGATTGGAGCATAGAGGTGCTGTCTTCGGAACGTCTCGTAATGTCCATTGTCGTGTGTCCCTTTGTGGGTCACCATTCCCAGGAGCTTGTAATTCCGTCGATTCAGAAGACCACCCATGGGAAATCTCTCTGGAAAAGAGACCTTTGCGAGATTCTTTGTCGAGCTACTGCGTGGATCATACAGGGATCTTGACAGATGGATAACAAGGACTTTGGGAAAAGACGTGATCTCGATGTGACGTGCGATCTTTCGCTTCGGTGCATATTTGGTACCTGGCAATTCGACGCCTTCTGGAGCCTTCTCAGGGTCTTCCTTCAATACGTCCTGTACTTTCGCTATCTTGGCCTTTATCATCGCTTTCTGCCCATCAGACTTGGCGTATCTCAGCTCGTCTGAGAACATTTCGACGGCATGCTCGAGACGACATTTGTCACACTTGTAGTCATCGATATACTCTCTCTTGAAATGCGCATCGATGCATTCGTTGAGCGTAGTTGAGCTCTTATGAGGTACCATGAGATTGAGCATCACGAACGACGTAGGGCTAACCTTGGGTACAAAATGGCAATACTGACACTCGGTGCGTGCTTCCGTCTGGCCTTCGAGTGGAAAGCCTTCCTCTTCTTCGTCCAGCTCGTCATTCTCATCGTCTCCTGCAGGTTCCAGGCTGGAAGGTGCAATTACTGTGGGATGCTTCGTGCGAAAGTCCAGATCCTCGCTCACATCATCTGCCTCTGTAGCTGATGAATAGCCTTCTTGCCTTACGACATCGTCCTCAGTCCCATGGACCTGCTTTAATTTGCCGGCTCTTTTACGCACATCTCGCCCTGCGTGATATTCTTCTGACAGTCTCTCGGCGACAACCTGGAGCAGCTCTTGGGCATCCTGTTGCGACTTGCTTATCCGGGTTCCAAAAGCACTTTCCAAAACCCTGATGAAGGCCGCAGCTGAGATTGTCTTCTTGTAAATCGGCCGTTCGTTCAACTTATCCATCATAATTTTCAACCCGCGTGTCACCTCCCCTCGTTGCATACTAGCCTGCTTCTTGCTGTCTACCTCCTTGCCATTGCTGTCCACCAGAGATACCTCCTCGTAAATTTCGGACCCTCCCAGATCTCTGCGATGTAGCTCCCGTATCAGATACAATCGTAACTGCCCGAGACCTGCCAGAGACTGGAGGACCGAATTGATGAAGCAATCATTTGCCGGATTGAAAAGACCCACGATCCCCTTCTTCCGGGTGCTAGCCGAGCTTGCGGAGGAGTCGCCATCAATGAGGTAATTAGGGTTGAAGAAGTAGACTAGGGCGACTGCAGCAAGCGAGGCGCTCGCTGCGTAGGTGAGGACTGTAAGCGGTCTGTCTGGCATGGTGGGTGGACGCTATCGATTGAGCATCGCTGCAGGTGTGGAAATCTGGTTAGTCTTGGAAATGTGACGCCGTGGCTATTAAGAGTACTAGAACAGAGAAACCTCCGTCTTCGTTGCAGTATCGGAAGACTTTAGAATAGAACCGGCAAAAGTTCAGAGGTTCGGGTATAAAAAGCGAATGGAGACAACCTTCGTTGCAGGCGCCAACCTTGGGGATTGGTTCGAAACAGAAAAGCAGTGTTGCCTAATCTTCATTAACAGTCGTCGCACGGTGTACGTCTTGGCCAATGCGACTACGGAAATATCAGCTCTTTCTCCTTCAGACCAGATGCATCGAAGTATTCCCCGCCAAATCGAGACCCAGCTGTGCACTAGCGGCATGGAGCCTGGGCGTATTTGCCGGGCCCAAGTAATTTGACTGCTTGAAGGACCACAACACCTCGCAATAATGACAAGTCTCTCAGTTGTGTCTAGGACACCGCTCTGCCTCAATTGCTTGAGGCGAACAACTGTAGATGAGATCTCACAACTATTCTTTCCTTTTCACAGGCAACTACGAGGCAAGAAGAAGACTGCGAAAAGGCCTACTACAATCAATGTGAAGCTCTTGCAAGATATCCCTGGCTATGGACGTAAAGGTAGGGCGCGAGTACTGTGCCCAACAATGAAGACTATATTGACGAGCATCATGTAGGCTCCCTCACCCCCGTTGAGCCTGGTCGGATGCGAAATACCTGGTATCCACGACAGAAAGCAGAATATGTGACAGCTGCCACACTCCAAGGCGTGAAGCCAAAGGCTATAGTTGCTGAGAGAGACTTCACATTTGGAGTCAGACCAAAGGAGGAAGAGGCGCCTAAAGTGCCCCAAAAAGAGACCCCTGTAGAAGTACAGACGAAGCTTCTGCCGGTATTTGCCCTTCCTACTCTGCAACCAACCAACCGTTACTAATCGTATTATAGCCTCTGGTCGCGTCTGAGATCATGGAATCAGCTTTGCCAAGCCATATCATTTTCTACAGGACCCCGATCATTGAGCCCGAAAGTCCACCTGAAGAGACCGCAACCCGACCTCGAAGAGCAGCGAGCTCAGCAGCGGCAGAGCTTGACGCTGCTTCGGAGCCTCTGAAACCTCCGAAGCCTCAAATGGCTACTATCTTCGGATCGGTATCTACGGCAGATATTGCAGAGTCTATAAAGGCAGTTTTGGCCCAGACCAGGCACGGAGCCAGGGTTGTTATAGGACCAGAAGATATCACGATTCTCGCAGAAGAGGATGAGCAACTTGAATTTCAAGAAACGGGCATTGAAGGAGATAGAATAAAGGCATTGGGCGACTTCAAGGTGGAGGCTCGTGTAAAAGGGGGAGATGTGGTAGTGAGGACCGTTAGTGTAAGAGCACAGGAGAATATCCCAGAACCATAGTTCTGGGCGAGCTGGTCGCAGAACGGACTGAGGGAGGTTCGGAACAGCTGGGCGGCCAAGGTAGTAAGCCCGTCGGATGGGGGACGTTCCCAGACACTTTGAAGCTCTCGTTTCTGAAGAGCGTGGACCTCCATGTAGATTGGGTACTGAGTGATCTGATACATGCCTCATGACATCGATATTGTTTAAGGTCTCAGGTCTGCTTTCTACAGGTGATGCTTGACCTTGACTGGAAAGGGTGGAACCAGGCTTCTCAGTCGTGTCTGTATACATGTACAACATTTCCACAGGCAGGGTTTGTTCTTCCCATCTACAGAAAGCCTAAACTGCCCACTAAATCAAAACTATGCTGGGACCTTTCAAGATTACATTCGCGTCAGTGATTGATAACCGATCGCTCTACGGATGGTGGATATTGAGGCCGTATTCGATCAGCCAAGACGGCCTTGTCCGTGATGACCGCTAACAGAAATGGCATGCTCTATTTTTAGCCACATAACTTTTCCTGAGTAGCTGCGGGCTTGTAGCCCTAGAGGTCATACAACATAGATCAGCTGCTTTCCATTCTGCCAACTGCTTCTTCTTCTTTATCCAATTCGCCGCAGTAACAATGTCCTGGGGTGTCTTCCTGACCGTCTGAGACAGCTACCCTCTTTTCGCATTCCTGCTCCCAGCGGACGATAAATCTGCCAAGATCCAAACACCCCGCGTGCTCAACGGCCGCCTTTCTCATTGTTCGACCCGCGGGGCTGATCATTCAATGTCTCTTCTCCAGAGTCACTGCATTCGCTTCAGGTCCTGAGTCAACTCGTTCCAGATCTTCCGGACCCCATTCGCTCAACCATGTCTACTCCAGTACCACCGCAAGGTTCTGGAGGGCATAATGGGGAAGATTGTGCCAGCCTTAGTGGATCTCAAGCGCTCTTATGCCTCATAGCCAATCCTTATGCTTCGAGTGTAAGCCGTACATCTACCAGGCGATGGGAAAGATTGCTGATGTGCTACTCTACCTAGCTGAAAGAGACGGCCGTCTTCGCTGCTCTGGGCTACTCTATAGGGTCGATGTTCCTGATAACCTTCTTATTCTCTGTCATGAGACCTCATAATTCTGTCGTATACGCCCCCAAGTTGAGATACGCGGACGAGAAACATGCGCCTCCGCGCATAGGCAAAGGCTTGTTCGCCTGGTTTGGACCCGTTGTATCGCTGAAGGAGCCCCAATTGGTAGAGAAGATCGGCCTTGATGGCACTATCTTTCTCAGGTTCACACGAATGTGCAGGAACATATTCGCAGTCATTAGCGCCATTGCCATGGGTGTCTTGGTACCAACCAACGTAATTAGCAGTGGCAAAGTGAAGAAGGAATTGAAGTTTGAAGGTGGCAGTTTCTGGGTACCCAGCACACCCCAGTATGTCTCAGGAGTGGGTTTGTGGGTTCACGTCGTATGCGCCTGGATTATAAACTTGATTGTGGCCTTCTTTCTATGGCGGAACTACGTGGCAGTCACCCGGTTGAGAAGGCAATATTTTGAGAGCGCGGATTACCTACAGAGCCTTCACTCTCGGACTCTGATGTTCACCGATATTCCACCAGCTTCGCGGTCGGATGAAGGCATATTGCGTTTGGCAGACGAGGTGGAAAAAACTGCTGGGTTGCCACGAGCGGCAGTAGCACGCAATGTCAAAGAGCTTCCGGACTTAATTGAGGAACACGAAGAGGCCGTGAGAGAGTTGGAGGCGGTGCTCTCAGGGTATCTGAAGAATCCAGACAAGTGGCCGCTCAATCGTCCTACCATGCGACCTTCAGGAAAATATCGAAAGAACAATGGCAGTGGCAAGGTGGATGCAATTGAATATCTGACTGAGCGCATCAGTGGGCTAGAGGTGGATATCAAGCACGTGCGAGAGTCAATTGACAAGAGGAACCCTATGCCATTCGGATTTGCCAGCTACGAAAGGATTGAAGATGCACATACTGTGGCTTATGCAGCCAAGAGCAAGCATCCGCAAGGTACCACGATTATATTAGCACCCAGGCCGAACGACCTGATCTGGAAGAACCTACCGCTGTCGAAGAGGGAGAGACGCTGGAAACGATTCATCAATAACTTCTGGGTCGGTGTACTCACAATCGTTTGGATAGCTCCTAACGCTTTGATTGCCATCTTTCTCTCGAATTTGCTCAACCTCGCAAACATATGGAAAGCGTTTGGAAGAGACTTTAGCAAACATAAGACTATCTGGTCAATTGTCCAGGGTATCGCCTCCCCAGCCTTGACGTCTTTGGTATATCTGATCCTCCCAATCATCTTCAGACGATTGTCCATTCATGCTGGCGATACGACAAAGACATCTCGAGAACGGCACGTCACCACCAGGTTGTATGCTTTTTTCGTCTTCAACAACTTGATTGTCTTCTCTGCGTTCTCTGCTATGTGGACTTACGTTTCGCTGGTCATCTTTTATCGCAATGATGCACACGAAGGAATATGGGATGCCATTAAGAGTGGCGGTTTCTACTTCCAGATGCTGACCGGCCTCTGCGAAGTATCTCCCTTCTGGCTCACCTGGCTCTTGCAGCGTAACCTGGGCTCGGCGGCAGACATTGCTCAGATCCTCAATCTTACGTGGGGATGGTTCAACAGGAAATTCCTGAGTCCTACACCACGGCAAGCCATTGAATGGACTGCACCACCACCAATGGACTATGCAGTCTATTACAACTACTTTCTTTTCTACTCCACCGTGGCACTTTGCTTCGTCACACTACAGCCTCTGGTCATACCAGTCACCGCTTTCTTCTTCGTCGCCGACTACTGGCTCAAGAAATACCTCCTGCTGTACGTTCTCATCACCAAGACCGAATCCGGCGGCCAATATTGGCGAATCCTATTCAATCGCCTTGTCTTTGCCACAGTCCTCGCAGATGTCATCATCGCTCTCGTTGTAAAAGCCTCCGGGAAATGGGTCATGGTCGCCGCTATGGGCCCTCTTCCAATACTAATGGTAGGCTTCAAATTCTACTGCTCCAAGACCTTCGACGACCAGCATAATTACTACACCAAAGCGACTCTCAATGATCCCGAGGGTATGACAGATGCAGGCCACAAGCGTCACCGCAACGACCGTGTCTCGACCAAGTTTGGCCATCCAGCTCTCTACGCTAAGCTCATGACGCCCATGGTCCATGCCAAGGCTGAACACCGTGCCGGCGACATCTTGCGGGGCAGACTGAATACGGAAAACACCCAAGCGCCATCCAATAATTCCGAGAGGGCCATTGATATGGGTCCTATGTCTCAACAATACCCCGGCAAATCCGCGCGTTTCGCTCCAGATGTCCCCAAGCGGAAAGAGCTCTTCGAAGCCGTGCCTGAGTCTCAGCTCGATTTCGGCTTCTACAAAGACCGTGCCGACTTCGCCGAAGAAAATGGTGGTGACGGCGAGCTATACGGTCGGCCAATGGATCTTGTCAGTGAGAGAAGTACCACGCCAAGATCCTTTATGGGCCAGGGAGGGGGTTCTGGAGCCTCATCGAGAGCATCGAGTCCTGGTGCCGGTGGGTCCCGCACCGTCTCTCCGCAGCAATTACTGCAGATGCACCCTGCATACCGGGATCAAGCCGCCAACGACCTGAGCGAAAGGCGGCATATGTACAGGAACAGCAACGATAGCGGCAGGGGTCTCCTCCATGGCGCACAGCCCGTCGGCAGAACAGACGAGGAGCCGGGGAGCGAGCATTTTGGTATGGACAGGTGGCGTACCGGTGGAAGCGGGTATGTGGGTGTTCCTGGACAGGAACCGCCTGATCCAGGACTGGGGTATGATTATTATAGAGGCAGAAGAGGTGCGTGATGAGGCTTTATGACTGTGCATATTCTCGGGGTTGGGTTGAATGGTGCTCTTCAAGCGTTTTGGATGCATTGCGTGGATGGGGATAAGGATAGATTGGGCGGACGGCTTTGTGTCTGGAGTGAGCGCCAGCATCATTCCCTTCGACGCGGCCGCTGTTGGATAGAGGCGAATTGTAGATACAGAACACCATCTTGGATGCTGTCATGCAGCTCGTCAGTCATAGGAGCTGGATTTTTCGTTACTTTATCCTGAGTGATTACCCTTGGATATGGCATTCAGTTCGAAATGGTATGGTATTATTGTACTGTTCACAGCGTGAAATACAGCATCTCTCTACTTATCACAGTCGCGCTGGACACGAATTTTCGTGTAGATACCTTTTCTCCTCCTCCCCTTTCCTTCTCCTCCTACT
>JAABUK010001834.1_pt1 | contig 39764 bp, 57 predicted proteins | sample 5559141 | NCBI WGS metagenome assembly JAABUK01 (sample SAMN10711869, study PRJNA513367) | rock metagenome | isolation source: Antarctica rocks | place: Antarctica: Victoria Land, Pudding Butte nord | collected 2016-01-03 | reverse complement strand
CACCTGAACCTGCGCCACCCGGAAGCCTACCTGGCCCAGGTGGATGCCAAGAGGCAGGCTCAGCTTGCTCAGCGCCTGGAGGAGCGCCGCACCAGAGAGGTAACCCCCCCTTGCTGTGACTGTGTGTCCAGGATGTAGCCAGGATGTCTGCTGAGTCACAACTGGCTCCACACCCCAGACTGTAAGATATAAAACGAAAAATTTGTAGAAAGTGTGTAAGGTCCTTAGGATGGCACAGGCTCTAGCTGAACAGGGTCAGAGACCAAGAGAGGCAGAGAGGAAGACAGTGTCATGTGCGCAACAACCACTATCAGGCTTGTGCAGTGTGAACTGGAGCCGTCATGTAGCATCCATTCAAGTGCTTGACTATGTGACCGCACATTTGCTGTCTGCATTGGCCATTACAATTTGACCATGCTGGGCAAGCTTTGGGCCTCTCAAGGCACTGGGAGTGATCAGAGACTCTGTGGTTATGTATGATGTGACATTGGTCTGGAGTACAAACCTAGCTGTGACTGTACATGGGAGGTGAATCTAGCTGTGACAGCACATGGTTTGAATGTAGCTGTGACAGTACATGGTGTGAATCTAGCTGTGACAGCACATGCTCTGAATCTAGCTGTGACTGCACATGCTCTGAATCTAGCTGTGACAGCACATGGTGACAGCTCACAGCTTTTGTGTACTTGCAGATTTGTGACTAGTTTGCGCTTTCTGCATTTCAGATTTGCTTTCTGCGTAGCTCTTCGCAGTCTGTCTGTCTTCGGATTGCTTTTGAGTGTCACTTCGGTGCCACCCCCCCCCCACATGGTGTGCTGCCTTCTAAAGTGAGGTGTATGTGATGCAGGAGAGGGAACTTCAGGAGTGCACCTTCTCTCCCAAGATCAAGACAATGCCCTCATACATTCATCGCATTGCCAAGACCCGTTCATCCCAGGGCGCCAGCACTAGTCGCAGCTCAGCCAAGTATGCAGAACGAGCTGCCCAGAGAACCAGGGAGTGGGTGTGATAGACTGATAAAAATGCAGAGTGCTGCACAGGGGGTGGTGGGTTTCTTAGTTAGTGCACTGTTTTGTAGGTTATGGGTTCCATCCTATGGACAAAATAGACAATTGATGAGTCAAGGCCAGGTGCGACAGGATGTGTGAATGATGATAGTTGAATATGAAACATCTGCTAATGACACCAGTTCTTCCAATCTCGAAGATGCATGTCAGCCTTGACAGGCCATGACAGCACCAACACATTCACAACCTCCGACATGCGTGCTTGTTCATGTCAGTGTATACAAAACAACAGGCATTTAGACTGACAACACTTGCATTATGCAGCAGTTGTGCATATTTGTTACCTGATACTGCTTGACTCATGTGGTGGCAGGTACAGCTGTGGCTTGCATTGCAGCTGTGCCTGGTCATATATCATCAGTTAACATTGCAATGTGACCTGACCTTTTTGCATTAAACAACAACTGGACAGTTTGGGCAAGAGCTTACAATACCACTGAGTCAGAGAGTGACTGATGGTCTCTGATTCCGCATCCGAGAAACTGCAAGAATTGTAGACCTGCATTCCTGGCCTCTCACACCATGTTTTCCACTCAACAGAGATGCCACGCTTACGTTTACTCTTGGCAGATTTGGACGCATACCAGCCCCATATGCATGCTGCCTGAGAGAAGTCATAGCTTCCTCTAAATCAGTGTTGCACTCACAGCCAAAGTGCGATGGAATGGGGGACCTTGATCAGTGCGCCAAAATGCGCATACCCTTCTGCAGTCTTCTTACCATAATTTAACCAGACAAGCATCACCCTGGTCAGCCTTTGCAGCATGCACCGTTTTTATTCTGGCTGCAGCACTACACTCTTGTGCTGTAGCAGAGCACCATCTGTTAGCACATTAACTGCTGCTCAGCATCCATTCAGCGTGAAAAGCTGTCGCAGAGTATCATACATGGCACAGTAAGTTGAAAATGTCAACTCAGCAGGCTTTCACAGCATATGTTGCAGGTAAGTTGAACGCTTCATCAACGTGCTCATGCCGCACAACAGGAGCTGATTAGCTCCACCATGAACATATCAGCTTGGGGAACACAGCTGTCCATACGTATGGTATGCACAAAAATTATACCAGACTGCACAAATCACAGTCAAGGCATACAGGAGCAGCACAGGATGCTGTGCAGGTATTGATGCTACCATGCTGGCCAATCTCATGCAACCTGCAGCACGATCATGGCAACACATGCATCACCAGCGTGCTAATTTACAAGGTTGCAGCTCAGCAAGCAGCAGTAAATTGCTGCAAACTCAACCACATCTAGTATGTTGGGGTGTTGTCTACTGGCTTGGGAGCATCAATTGTGGGCTTGGCCAAGAAGTCTGTGAATTCCTGAAGAGGTGCCTTGGTGTACTGTGTTGACTTCCATAGCTCAGGACTCAAGAAGGCGTATGTCTGCTGCAACGCGTAGAAGGTCGCCTGCACAAACCAGACAGCGTTGTATGTAGAGCTTGAACTAAGTTTGGTCAGAAAACTGACAAGCAACTTATAAGCACAATGCAACAGCTGGCATTTCTCATTCAATACATGTGACTTGTCACATATTAAGCTGCAGACAGACAAATACAAAGCCGATGTGCAAACATACCTTGACAAAGTTACCCAAGGTCTTGGTCGACCCTCGGGATGCAGTGTAGCAGTCATCAATTCCGGCCATCTGCAGGACCTTCTTGGGCACACGTGCCGCAACAATACCAGCACCACGTGGTGCTGGGATGAGTCGCACTGTGACTGAGCCACACTTGCCTGTCACCTTGGTAGGGACAGTGTGAGGCTTGCCAATTTTGTTACCCCAGTATCCTCGTCGTACAGGGATGCATGTCATCTTGGCCTGAATGATGGCTCCTCGAATGGCAGTGGCAACCTGCATGGGCAAGAATGCGTAGATGAGTATGCAGCAGCTCTGAGCAGCCAGATTCAATGCCAGTGGCAATCTCTACAACTGTGTTGAGTGCTGTTTGAGGCATGTTTCAAAACATGGTTGACTCAGAACAGTCTGCTGGACCAAGGGGGATAAGCGACCCTTGACAGGGATTTATGCCCCGCGAAAGCTGCCATTGGTCACTCTCCAACAGCAAAGCAGGCCCTATAAGCTGCCCTGCCTCCCATACTGTGGGATATGCCAAGCAAGACACTCAAAAGCGCACAATGCAGCACAGGGTGCAAATGGCTGCTGCTGCACTGACCTCCTTTGCACACTTGACGCCCAAGCCAACATGTCCATTGTGGTCGCCGACAACAACAAAGGCCTTGAACCTAGTTCTCTGACCGGCACGTGTCTGCTTCTGCACTGGCATGATTTTCATGACCTCGTCCTTGAGGGCAGAGCCCAAGAAGGACTCCACAATTTGGTACTCCTTCACTGGCATGGAGAAGAGGTAGATCTGCTCCAAGGACTTGATCTTGCCCTGCAATACCACCTCACCACTCAATTGCGCTCTGCTGGTCCAGCGAACTGTATTGGCTGCTATCTGAGGGCTGACGCAGACTCTGCTGTAGTTGCTCAGGCAGTCTTTGACGCTGAAGAAAGCTTGCAACTTTTGATCAGTGCTCATCTGCACATTCGGCCTGTGAATATTGTTGTACCTGCTGAACCAGACGGCCCAGCTTGGTGCAAGGCACCCACTTCTCCTCCTCATCCTTTCTGCCTCTGCCCCTTCCACGGCCTCTGCCGCGAACTCTGTCGCCTCTGTCGCCTCTGTCACCTCTGCGTCCTCCAAAACCACGGTCAAAACCGCCACGTTCTCCGCCACGGTCACCCATGGCTGATCTGCAGCAAGGAACACCAATAAGACTTTGAAGCTGAGCTTTGTCTGCTTGACGTGCACTCCGATGTTATCCAATTGTCAAGACCTACATCACTTCTACAATGAAGCTGCAGCTCAGGACTCAACGTTGCTATGAAACTGACAAAGATGCTTTGCAACAGTAAGGATGGCGACTGTAGAGGGACAGCAAAGGAAGCGTCAAATCAACGCAGTGCCGACAATCACGTACAACATGCCCACTCGAGACTGTGTGCTCACCTGAAGAGCAAAGCGGGTTGCGTACCGCAAATGCAACGAAAAAAGGGGTCCAGGCGGCTGCAATAATTGCGATACAAACAGGCGCGAGGATCATGAACAAATTACTTCCCCTGAGCACTTAATTGTATGTATGCATGATGACACACACATTTGCATGTCACTTTGACTCAGCAACAGCGCTGGAATTGACTGTGCGGCGCGTCACGTCTTGTTTGTAAAGATCTACCGCTCCTGCAGCGAAGTACCAGCAGCAGTCGTGTGCCGTGCCTAACAGCTAAGCTTGTCCGTACACCTACAGTCCCAGCATGCTGTGGGTGTGACCAAGTGTGCTAGTGCTTGACTGGTGCAATAAGCGCGGATTGCAGCTGGTGGCATGCAACACCTCAATCGGCTTGCCAGGCTTGGCAGTTTGAGATTGCGTAGTGGCCTTCCCTGTACAGGTTCAGAGTTGCTTAGTTGTCCTGTGCATGCTGTAGCTTGCACCCAGCATCTGTGATCAGGTTTTGCACTTTTGCAGGCTCTGCTAGCTTTCATGGGGTATCATATCTGCTCCAGGCACGTGAATCTCTGCTGTGTCTATTGCTTATGTGACAATGAGAACACGTCTGAGACTTACTGCAGTTGTCTTTGTCTGCAGTTAGCACTGCAGCAGCCTAATGATCAGCCATGGGCATGCAGAGCGCTTCAGAGTCAGTGGCAGTCAGCCTTGTCACAGGCATGCTGGGGCATGCATCCGTTCAGCACGTCATCATTAGGAAATCATTATGTAGAGGTAGGAAGTACATTGCTGCTCAAATATATTGGCCACAGTCACAAACCGGAAGTCTGTATGCTGCAGAGCTGGGATGATGACAAGCAAGGGCCAATAGATCCTTTTGCAATAGCAGAAGCAGAGATTGACAGTATATCTGAAAGATTAAGGCAAAGCCTTCTGACCGACATACCAGCCTTGGGAAAAGCTGCAGAGTATTTCTTTCAGGTATACTCACACCCTCTGGACAAATGCTTATCTAACTGCACATAGGACTGTATATGCAGTCTTGCAGTCTGTTCGCACATTGTCATGCAAAGTTGCATGAATGACATGCAGAGCTGACAGTCATACAAGGTCATGTTGGTATAAAGCCTTATTTTTGGTGCACACCTGCTATATAAGTAACTGTGCAGATAGGAGCAGAAGGCAAGAGGCTGCGGCCTACAATGCTGGTGCTGATGGCATCTGCCTTCTCAGCTGTTCTGCCATCTTCACATCTGCTCAAAGTTGACCAGAGTCCAGTAAACCATCATCCCCTGGAGCCCCGACGACGGCAACAGAGGATAGCAGAGATCACAGAAATGATCCATGTTGCCAGCCTCCTGCATGATGACGTGATTGACAACGCCGAGACGAGGCGTGGCCTCAAGGCCTTGAACTCAGCCATGGGCAACAAGATAGCAATCCTGGCTGGGGACTTTCTGCTGGCCCGGGCATCAGTCTCATTGGCTTCATTGAGGAATACAGAAGTCATTGAGCTGCTGTCTCAGGTCATTGAGCACTTGGTCTCTGGAGAGATCTTGCAGGTGCGTCACATCTGGCATCTCCAGCAGCTGCACTGGCCTGTAGCTCCATTTGCAGGGGCATTTGCAACATGTATATTTTGTCACAGATGACCTCTCAACCAGAGGAGCTTCTCAGCATAGATCATTACGTCAAGAAGACGTTTTATAAGACAGCTTCATTGATGGCAAACAGCTGTAAAGCAGTCGCCATTCTTGGTGGCCAGCCACGAGAGGACTGTGAACTTGCATGGGAATATGGCAGGCATCTTGGACTGGCCTTCCAGGTTAGTCATCTGCATGCCTGGCTGCTATAAGCTTCAATGCTCAGAGCAGGTATTTCTTGTTTGTTTTGTCATTTCCTCTGGCAAGTCACCAGACTAAGTTTGCTCATTGATTTGTCTATTCTGCAGTTCATAGACGATGTCTTGGACTTTACAAGCAGCAGCGGTGAGCTGGGCAAACCCAATCTGAATGACATAAAGAGCGGCGTTGTCACAGCACCTGTGCTTTACGCTGCTGAACAGCACCCAGAGCTGATTGACATGATCCAGCGCAAGTTCAAAGCTGATGGGGACGTCAGCCGAGCCAATGAACTGGTGTTTGACAGCAACGGCATTGAACGAACTCGAGAGATGGCTGAGAAGCACTGCATGCTTGCAGCTCAAACGGTATGCTCATTTGTGCCCATGGCAAATGTTGGAATCTGACTGAGATGCACGGCTGCACAGGTCTAAGAAGTGCCTTGTCTTGCAGATATCCAAGTTTTCAGAACCACAGAGCGTCCATGCTGAGATCTGCAGAAGAGCTCTCACCCAAATAACCAATAAAGTCCTGACACGTTCCAAGTGATGTAGTATCATGTAGTAGATGTGCTCTGCTCTGCTCTCTGTGTTGTCTCTCAGTGGAAAACTTGGTCCGCAAAAAGTGTGGGTTTGATACCTTAGCTGACTGCGCACCTGTTTTGGGTTGAACTTCATTGTTCTGTTCTGATATTGCAAAACACCTGCGTGTGTCATGATGCATTTAGCCTTCTGCACTTTCGGCGAGTCGAACTTGCGTTCTGCCGCAAACGCCCTGTTTGGTGGTAACCACATGTCCTGCGTGATGAGCTCAGGGCATAGCACAGCATGGCTTTTATGTACGCCACCTTCTTCTTCAGACTTCTCGTCTCCTTGCATGGCTCCGAGACCCGAGATGTTGCCTACAGAATGCGCGCAACTGTTCTCAGCTCGCACTTGCGCTTTGCATCCATGCAAGATCTTGTACTTCCAGCCCGAAGCTAGTTGTGAACAGCCTGCGGGCTTTGTTTAGTGCGTTTCGCACAGGCCGCATGGACAACCTGGTCCTCCAAGCAGTTGAGGAGGTGGCTTTGGAGGGTCCAGAAGGTGACGCGCATCAGCCGACACACGACCTGTGATTCCATTTGAATCACTCGCTAACGAGTGCTTCCTGGTACAGGATGCACCGCACAGCAGCTTTGGACTTTGCTTGATAGAAGTCTGCCGACCGAAGCTCCTGAGTTGACAACTCCGTTGAAACAGCTTGTACTAGCTGAGTTGCGCAGAAGATCCGATATTACAGTCAAACAAGCAGCGACGTCCTCCATTGATGGGTAAGCGAGGGAGTGCCTTCGCTTCAATCGTGCATGCAAGTATAAACTCAAGACTAAGTGAATTTGAATGGCGATTGCAGGCCTGCTGTCCAACCATCATGCTCAAATGAAGCACAGGTAACGTTTGGATGCGCTGCTGCATGTGTCTGTGGCTTTCAATCCGAGTTTGGACTATTGGCAAGACTGATGCTAGAGGTGATGCAGGTGTCTGAGTCGGCAAACTTTTCAGATGGTGATGAGCAAAGCATTATGCTGGTGGTGAGCACTTCATTTGTGCTATGCAGCCATTTGTGATATGCATCTTTGTACAAGTAACATCTGCTGGACTGCTGGAGCACAATGTGTGTGCATACTTATACAGGCCTCTGCCGAAGCACGGGACATGGCACTGGGACTGTATGAAAGGGACCCTGTTCATCCTCTCAATCCAGACATGGTATGTTGACCATCACATCAAAGCATGTGCAAAACTTTTGACTTGACAATGTCACTGCTCATTGGCACCATGTGTGCAGAGAAAAACTCTAGAGTTGACTGGCAAGTCCAGAACAAGCGGGGCGGTGCAACCAGACGTTGCACGCATCTGCAATGTGCCGCACAAGAACTTCTTCATTGTTGTCAAGGTATGCCGGTCGTGACACACATCCACTGAAGTCATTGCCACAAGGCTTGCATTCTGTTGCTTGCAAATGGCAAATCCAGTGGATGATCAGTCAAAAAACTTTTGATGATGCATTGTTTCACTCAACCAGGTGCCTTCACATGGCAGGTCAAAGCAAGTCATCATGTGGTGGTTGCTTTGATCAGCAGATTGCGCTGCAGCTGCAAGAACTGAACAAGGCTGACACCTGTGCTTCTTGCTGTAGACTCTAGAGACCCACAATCTGGTCATCAGGAGTGACATCCAGGTCAGGAACAGCAAAGGCACTATGGCCAAGACCAGCATCTTGCATCTGCCACGTTTTGCTCCTAAGCTGGACCCTGGCTTGCAGTTTGCGGTGAGTACATGAACTCATACAGTCTTTCATACTAGTTCTGGCATCATGCAAAGGAGTTATCTGAGACCAGTCTTTGGCTAGGTTCAAAGCCTGTAACTTTGCTCAAGAAGCATTCCACCTGGCCAATTGTCAGTCCTACACCGTGCAATAGCACATGCACTTCACCACATTGCATAGGCTTCTGCAGCTAAGACCAAGCTGATCAAAACTGCATGCCCAGGCAGGGGTAGCAATGAGTCTGGGCTTGCCTGTGCAGAAACAAGGGTCTGAGGACAAACTGTATGCTGTGACGGATGACGATGCCACAGTTGCACATCTGCTGAAATGTATGAGGGAAATGGACCCCGAGGGCATTGGAATTGTCCGCAGTGAGTTCAAGAAGTATACGCTGAGTCGCATGCACAGCGGCAGCCTGCGGCAGAACCACCGCCTTTGGCGGCGGCTGCAGACCAAGATGCAGAAGCAAGGAGTACTGGAGCTGGACGTACACATGGTGGGCTCTCCGCTCTGCACCGCAATCTTTGCTGTTGATGTGGGCAATGCTGCTGAGAGCAAAATGTGTAAGTAGTGGTTTGTCAGTTTGCTCAGCTTGAAGCTCCACTGCACGGCTATTGATTGACTCGAAAGTCCATCCAGTTCATGGCAGCAGATATAACTGTTTATCATGCGTTGATAGGGAGCTAGGCTGCCTCCACAGCGGTTGTCATTCTGCGGCTTTCTGTTGTCTGATGAGTGCTGGTTTTCGAACAGAATGATGATGAGGTCATATTTGGAGCATACACTAGCGACTGATGGTGATTCTGCACACATAAACAGAAGACACGGCAACATGAGTACTCAAGCCGCTCACAGATTCGGCTGAGTGGTGTCCGTGAGAAGCTGCATGTCAACTTGGTTAGCTGTGGTTGTGACAGGTGCAAGGATCAGAGAGGACAACCATCAGGGCAGTGAAACCCAGCAAAGATGGCTCAGACGAGCGAGATTCGGCTAATTGTTGGCCCTTGGTTGCTGAGCAGTCCTTTGCACGCGAGTTCTTCCACATTGTTCTTAATGCAGGTGAAGAACAACTCCGGTTCAACTTATCATTTGAATAACTTGTACCTTGTTCTGCATTGGCACCAGGTTAAAGCACTGTCTCACCATTGCATGACATTGCCTCTTACATGTCAAGCTGGTGTTAAAGAGTCTAAAGTCAACGAGCAGCAAGCATGCTCCTTGCCAAAACAGCTTAAAATGTTGCAGCACAACAAGGCACTGTCATGTCCACCTCTCCTTGTAATGTTTTTTCCCAGTTTGTTGTCGTTTTGTAGTCTCAAGCTGTGTTGCTTTCCAGGGGAGGACGGCATCGTCATGTCAGAGCTGGGCAGGCATCTGCAGTTCCCCATCAGGACCTTCCACAAGCCCAACTATCTGAAGGAGTTCACAGCGCGCCTGGGCCTCTATGCCTGCAAAGAGCAAAGGGGCAAGGCAGTCGTAGTCTGTGTCCACGCACCACAGAAGCTTCTAGATGAATACAGACAGTCGCATGCACCTGCTGGTCCCTGGCTGCAGAATGGTTGGCTGAATGCTGTACACAATGCCATGGACACAGGTTTAGCTGGTCATGATGCTCCAGCAGATCCTGCTGTACCCATGATTGATGCCACCCCACTAGAGGGGGCTCCAGCCATAGGACAGGGGCCAGGCATGGATGAACCCCCCCAGCAGCAGCCCCAGCAGCTGGAGGTACAGCCAGGGCAACAGGCTGAGCAGAGCATGTCTAAAGACAGTGTTGCAGTGGAAGGCATGCCGGTCATTCCAGAAGCAGCAGAGGCACCAAATGACGGTGGTGAGGAAGCTGACACAGCCCAGAAGGCGCAGGTTGAGGCAGAGCGCAGGCAGAGGGCTGAGGAAGAGATGCAGACCATGCAGCCCTGGATCAGTGATCAGAGCAAGATTGCGCTGGACCGCATCAGGCGGCTGTTGGAGCAGCTGGATGACGCAGGCTTCTTGTTCAAGTCTGCGCTCAGGCGCTTCCTCAAGGTATTGGTCAACTAAGACACTGTCAGAACCATTTGCACCTGCATGAACTATGCCAGGTCCATGTGTGAGCATGCATGCGCTTGTTGAGGCAATAAGTGGACACTTTTCACCAAAAACCACCCTGGATTGCAGTTCATCTGAACCACATTCATCAGAGAGCCAGCTGGTAATTGAGCTGCGCCTCACGCCTGTTTGGTATCTGCTCTTTCCCCTTTTGCTGCAATGGCTCACGCAACTGTTGCTGATCTGGTGATTTTGAAGGACCTGATACTCAAGTACCAGACAGCCAATGTACTGATGTTGGCCTCCTTGGAGGGACAGACAAAGCATCATCTGCATTGAGCTTGGTCACAGACACTCGACCTTCTGCTGTTGCAATAGTGGCTGAAATGCTCGGCTGGGCAAGCCCAGATAGAGTCACACATACAGCAGTCAATGCTCATGATCATAGCCTCATGTTGTCAATTAAGGCTACAATCCTGAGGCTGCCTGGCCTTGCTAGCTGTCTAATCATCCTGATTTGGCTGCCACTTTGCTGCAGGATACTGATCCTGGTGAGGTGGCAGGCAATGGACCAGATTCCAAGACTATAGAGCGCTACCTTGAAGCCCTGTGCCGCCATGGCAAGGCCCAGAAGCTGGTCATTCCTGTCACCCTCACCACCTCAACTGTTGTCACCAAAGACATGCTGGCTTACGTGAAGCCACATGTGCAAGTCAATGATGCCCTTATTGAGCAGGTGCTGATTGTCTTCCCCCTGCTGCCAGTGCTCCTCTTCCCTCCCTGCTTGCCTGCCTGCCTCTCCCCAATTCCCCTGCTGCCATTGCTCCTCTTCCCTCCCTGCTTGCCTGCCTGCGTGCCTTTCCCTCTTCTACCATGTTGGCACCTCTCCTACTTCTGCTGTCTCGCTTCTGCTCCTCTTGCGGGCCCGCGTCCGTTTCTGCATTCTGATCCCCTGATCCTCTTCCCTTGTCTTCCCTGTCTTTGGCTGATGGCTTCCTTTCTCCATGTCTCTTCTTCCTTTCCTGTTGACTCCCTGTACTTTTTTCTGTACTGTACCTGTAGCTGCATGGATCATGGATTATGAGATTGGCATTGCTGCTGCTTTAAGTAGTGCACATGGCTTGTCATTTCAGTGCCTGTCATCGTTTACCATAGCTTAAAGGGTCATCTACAACATCCATGATGCCATCAGGCAACAAGACCCCTGAATCAGTCCACGCAAGCACCCCAAGCCATGGATCATGCAAAACAGCACCCTACAACACTGCTGAAGTTGTTGAGCTACCCCACAACCCACAACACTGCTGAATTTGTTGAGCTACCCCACAAACCACAACACTGCTGAAGCAGCAGCAGTGTGCTCGCAGGCAGAACGAGACTCACACCCAGACACTCCAGGCAACTGCGCTGAGCTGCTGTGCTGTGCTGCAGTTAGTGGCAAAATGGCGGGCTATCAGCAGCGCCCACCGCAGTGAGGGAGTGCACAACTTCTACCAGGCCATTCGGCAGAAGGCACCGCCAGTGGACAAGACCCAGGCTGGCAAGACAGCCTACAAGCCTATCAGACCTGGCCGCCCAGCGCACATCATCGATAACAGTCAGGGCCTGGTGAACAGGCTGTACGAGAATGGCTACATCCGGCCCAAGATGATCAGGATCAGACTGTTGCACTACTGGATCTGCCGCTTACTTGGTGAACTCTCTGGCCAATCGTTCAAATCCTCACTCGCTCACTCACTCACTCACTCACTCGCTCGCATGCTCATTCAGTTGTTTGCTTCTGCTCTCTTTTGTTTTGTGTTTGTTTGTTTTGGTTTGCTTTGCTTTGCTTTGTTTTTTTGTTTTTTGTTTTGTTCTGTTCTGTTCTGTTCTGTTCTGTTCTGTTCTGTTCTGTTCTGTTCTGTTCTGTTCTGTTCTGTTCTGTTCTGTTCTGTTCTGTTCTGTTCTGTTCTGTTCTGTTCTGTTCTGTTCTGTTACCTGAGACTTGGCTGCGTACAGCATACCACCAACACTGTGTGGCGCTTAGGAGGGTTCTCCCCCAGACTGATCTGGTTGGATCTACTCAGTAGCGCACTTTATTGTCTCTGCCTTGTGCCTACAAGTAGCAACCAGGGTATAAGGTAAATGTGTCTCAAGAGCACTGCTGACAGTGCTGCCCAATTCGGCCTGCAGGACTAGGGGGTTATGAGCGTCTGGCAGAAGCCGATGGGCAGCTTGCACAAAGGCCAAAGGAGCACGTGTTCATGTTTAGGGCAGCCATGCCTGACAGCAACAGTGTGAAGACGACAGCACAGCTGACTGATGGCTCCGCCAGTTGGGCCTCCCCCAACAGCTTCACTGCCCGACAGCTGTGGGAGTGGATGCCTGTGGACATCTTCGTGCAGACCTTTGGCACCACCAACAACCTGCCCAACCTGTCTGAGCTGACCAGCTCTGGCGTCAGGCTACGTGAGCTCAACCCGACACCCTTGTTGCTTTTGAGTTGTGCAGACTTGGTATGCAGTTGGTGTTCACCATCGTCGCTTCTGCAGATTTTGCAAAGAATTGCTGCTTTGACAAGTGGACTACCTTGATACAGACACAGCTCTATACTGCTGCTGCTGCTGCTGCTGCTGCTGCTGCTGCTGCTGCTGCTGCTGCTGCTGCAGCAACCATTTTAGCTTTTAAAGAGCGATGATAAGACCCCTCCTAGAATCGGCAGGCATGTGCAAGAAGAGCTTCAGACCTGCCAAAGGTGTCCAATTTAGAGCTTGACCCAGGTTTTGTGACTGGCACAGGTGATCTGCCCGAGGTGCAGCTGATCAAGCTGCTGGATCTGAATGTGGACAGGCGCACAAAGCAGCACATCGAGATATTGCGCTGCCTGGGCCTTGTAGAAAGCGTGGTCATCCCCGAGAGCGGTGACAAGCCTGTGCCTTTGGCCCCTACTGTTGCATCCAGGTTGGAACCAGCTTCATTGTCAGCCTTGCATGTCCTTGCCCTGTGCACACAAAACATGTCCAGTTGTTGGCTGCTAGGCTCTGACTTTTACACCCTTAATCTTCACAGCAGGACCTACAGGGAAGCCCAAAGTATCAAATCCTTGGGCTTTTCTTCAGTCAATGCCAAAAGGCGTAGGCTTTTCTTTTCTTTCTTCACGGTAGGACCATCTCATGATCCTTCTGCAGTAATTGACCCTCTGCCGCATGCCTTTTGTAGCTGTTGGCGACATGACTGAAATGTGTTCCAACTGGACATGATTGGGATGTGTTCAAATGGAATGTCCAGTGTGCAAACCACAGCATGCACATTGACCTATCTTTATCTGCTGTAAGTTGCTATTGCACCTGTAGCTCAGAGGCAGGAAAAGACAAGAAAAGTCTGCGTATCTTTCGACGTTTATGACTGGAGCCTCCTGAGGCAGCAGCCCAGAGTTTGGTGGCAGGATCTGGGTTGGGTCACACCAGTGTATGTCAGATCCTGCCATCCCCTGTCCTGTGCATGCCATGCAAGTCATGCCGGCAGTACCATCTGCAGGTGTTTCCAGTGCAGGACAGTGGCACAGCTGACTGTCCTCACTGCTCAAGCCTGCAGTACCTAAATGATGTCAGATGTGCAGGTATGTGGCGCTGAACAAAGGCATCATTGAGGTCAGAAAGGATGAAAGCAGGCCCACATCTGCAGAAGGCAGCTCCAGTGGGGAGTTTGTGCAGCGTGCCTTTGACCTGACCACTCAGGATGGGCTGGAGGGCTACTGGGCTCAGCTGGCGCAGATGTCTGTGGATTACAGGTGTGCCTGTCTGTTGGGTCTGTCAGGCCTGTCTGTCTGTCTGTCAGGTCTGTCTGTCATGCTGCAGCGTTCTTGGCATGGAGGTCAAGTCAGTCCAGCAGCAATTGCTGCAGCATGCCCACTACGTCTCACAGACCATGGTGAGACAGCACTTGTGGGCTGCCTCTGGAACTGCATCTCATGCTTTGACACTTCTTGCAAGACATTGCAGATAGGCTTGCTGAGGGTCACATGCTGATGCAGCAGCTGTCCTGCCTCCACCACCAACGCATGTCGTCTGCACGCATGCTTGCAACAAAAGTATTGCTTGTGGAGACCCTGGAGCAAAGCCAGCGCTGACGTAAGCTTGACACATACTGATGAAGGCTGCAGCAAGACTGACAAAAGCCTAGCAAAGCGTGTCAATGACCGTCCCTGGTACTCCACACTGCAGTGTCAACATAATCTGAGCATTACTCAGCTTTCTGCAACAATGCTCAACCGGCATTTGAGACTCCTGATGCACCTGTTAACCATGAGTGGTGGCTCTGCAGCAAGCCTAATCAGGGGCCTGCCAGCAAGGCATGGAAGCAGCCACCCTGGTTCCCTTCCACCACAGTGTCAGACATCCTGACCAGGCGTGCCTGGAACACCCTGCATGTTATGACCCTGGAGCAGTCTCACGCTCTGAAAGAAGCCTTTGAAAAGGCTGCCGACGAGACAGGCTACGTCAGCTGGCTGAAGTGCATGCAGATTGCCAAGGACCTGGACCTGGAGTATGAGCAGGTATGCAGCAGATGCAAATGTGACTTCCTGGGAACTCATGACTGACCTGCTTGTGGCTGCAAGGAGATGCCCAACTCAGTGATGTATTACGTTAACGTGCAGTTATCTGCATGACATACCTGCTGCTGTTGCATTCCCAGCAGTGCTGCTGCATGATTCTGCATTGGTTATGCAACTTGAATAAGCCTTGCACATTGCTTCTCTGCAGCTCCATGTGGCTGCTCAGGTCGGGTCTCGGTGTATATACATATATGTAACAGCGTGCATGCTTTGTCAAAGTCAGATGCGTTGCTGTCACCAGCCATGCAGGTGTCACTGCCATATTACAGCATCTTTTTCCGACTGTAACAGCCCAAGAGCCACTGACAAGTATTACGTCAAGTGCACTGTGCCTTAGTGCACCATGTGCTACACCACACTGATGTCTTGCACCTTCAAAGCTAAAGCGGACTACTCAGACCCTGTTCTGTCATGCAAGAGAATATCAGGATATACGCCGCATATAAAGTGACAAGCGCTGTTGTGGGTATGACAGGTGAACGCGCTGTCCAACATTCGCAAGGCCAGGCTGGGGCGGCTGGACCCTGTCTTCAAGAGCAAGAACAAGGTGCAGAGCAGGACGTACGACGTGCTGCCTCCAGAGCTGGTGGCGCTGCATGAAGCCAAGAGCAGAGCCTCAATCACCAAGCGCCTAACTGCCCAAGGTACCTGCTTCAGGGTGTTTTGGTGACGACGATTGGATTGCAGTCTCCATCTTGGCATACAAGAGTTGCTGTGTCTTTCTTCGGATTGACCCAAGCTGTTGTTCTTGCAAGACTCATGTCAATGTGAGCCACATGCCAGCGCAATACACTGGATACTTGCTCTATTGGGTTGTTCTTCCTCCCACCATCCTTCCACTGCGCTGTACGTAACTGCCATATGCACAGTCACTGTGATGGACTGACAGCATCATGCATTGGCGCAGGCGTGTCAGAACAGCAGTTGCCTCAGCTCGTGGAGGAACAGATTGAGAAGAACCGCAGGCAGAGAGAACGCCAAACGCTGAAGAAGCAGGGCGTCCCACCCAGGAAGAGACGCCGCCCGGCCAGTGAGGCCAATGAGCAGCAACAGCCTAGGTCCCATCTGTCCAAGGCAGAGAGGCGGCGGCGTGAGCAAGCCTCCAGGGTTGATGATGGAGAGCTAGGGCCAGGCTTTGTGCCTAGGCGACCACCTAGGTGAGACAAATAAAAAGAAAAGACTACGCCTTCCGGCGTCAATTTAATGAGAAGCAAAGCATTATACCGGGCTGCCCAGGGAGCACCTAGGTGACCTTCTGCATTGAGCCACATCCTCAAATACAAAACTGTATACATCAGCTTGTGGAGTCTAGGCAGTTTTGCTTGACATACTAGCTCTGTTGGCTTGCTTTAGAGTATGGATACAAAACACTGAGCAAGCACACTGCCCTAAGATTGTCAGAGCCAGCATTTTGCTCTTGCTTTTACACTTGCCCCTGATTCCACTGCGACTTCAGTGCCACCAGTCATGGTATTGCAGTCTGCATGCATTCGTCCACTGCCTGTATATACCTGTGCACTCTGCAACCTGCTTACCTGCTCTGGGCACAAGCAAAACGCATGCAGCAAGGCAGTGCAAAATGCAAGCTAGACAGGCTATAATGGCCGGGCAACAGTCACTCTAGCAGCTTTTGAACCACTGTGCCAGTACTCCCGATGGCATCCTATTCACACAGCAGGGCATGTCTGCCATGTTCATGGATGTACTGTCAGATGTCACACTGCTGCATTGTGAATGTGCAGGGCAAGCACCAAACCCAAGGATAACAGCGAGGGGGACAATAGCGATCCAGATGCGGCGGCAGAGCTTGTGAGGCGGCCCAAGAAAGGACCAGACTATAAGTTCTCCACGGAGGAGGACAACGCAATCCTGAGATCCTTTGCCAGGTGAACGCTCACCATGTGGCGGCCCCCCCATCTCTGCTACTGGCTTTCAACACAACTTTGTTTATTGGTGACTTGGAACGCAAAGCTTGTCTCTTATGGTCTTGGACTTGTGGTCTGTAGCACTCATGCCAAAGCCCAGCACCAGGGCTGCCTTGATGCCCAAGTGCTCACATGGCAGCATGTCATAGCTTCAGTGATCTGTTGACCAAGCCCTTCCAGGTTTGGCATGTGCTCCAACAATCTACTCTTTGACTTGTAGATGTCACATGTAAGCGCAGGGTACATAGCTTATGCGTAATTTTGCACTCACAACATGCAATCAAAGGAATCTCTGTCAAGGGTCAGAGGCTGTAAGTCTTGATCAGTCACATGTGCATGCATCTGCCTGAGACTCATTCACAGTCCTGCATTTCATCACATGGTTCATCACTTCTCTGCTCATATAGACGTATGCCTAGTTGCAGGATGGCTGCAACACCACTGATCTCTATCTATGTATGTAAACTGCTGTCAGCATACAGCACTTCCCCAACCACTCAACCACTTGCTGCTCGGTGATGCTCAGCAAGACACTGCACCTGCAGCCAGAGCAGCAAAGCCTCTGGCTCTGTATGCTGTGCTGACAGCTGCTGCTGTGCATGCTTTGCGTAGGTGGCGGACTCACCGCAGCCCTGAGTACTTTGTCAACTTCCGCCGCTTCAAGTTGCCAGTCTCTCTGGAGGCTGCAAAGCGGCGCTGCTACAAGGCCTTGTCGCGCTACAGTGAAACGCAAGCCCACATGGAGAGCCTGAAGGAGCTGTGCATTGACGTATACCACAGGCATCATGCCAGGAAGGTGGCTGCGTGGTGAGCGCCTCCATGTTCTCTCTTCATGCCAGCCAAGTATGCCAGTCATGTGTGGTTCTTGCTGCTTGTTTGCCGGCAGCTTGGGCAAAATGTGGCTGCAGTGTTCACTCATGCAAAACCAGCTTGGCAAGCATGTGTACTCTCCGTCGTCTGGTCTGTGTACAATGCGCTGCTGCTGCAGGCAAGCCAGGCAGGCAAGCCTGCAAGCAGAAGAAGGCGCAGTGGCAGCCGCAGCTGACAAGCAGCAGGACACGTGTCCTCAAGCAGCAGCTGCTGCGGTGGCGTCTACAGCTGCTGAAGATGCAGGTGGCGAGGGAAGGGATGCAGTGGCAGCTGAGCCAGCTGGTCCCCAACCTGACAGCCAAGCCCCAGGCGGTGATGGAGTTGCTGCCAAAGGTAGGGTGCCTACCATTGTCTGCCAAGGCAGGGCTTAGCTTATTGCATATGCATCCCTAAAAACAATATATGTTGCTGATACATATTGCCTGCTTTTCTCCTGTGCCCAATGTGAAGCCAGTGCATGTTGCTGACCATGGCACAAGGGGCGGCAGGCATATTCATAGTGAAGAACTCAAGCGGTAACTTTCTGTCAGTAAATTATCCAAAGCAACGTGCTGTTGAGTTTCCTCCACTGATCTTTTGCCACAAAGCAAGCATGGCTGCGCTGATGGCACTCCCTGCCATCAATGAACCTAAGCTATTGGGAAAAACTTCTCCTGAGTGATGCGTTTGCCTGCAACATCAGGCAAACGCAAGCAGAAGTGGCCGCAGTACCTCTCCAGAAATCAGCTGAACAGCGTCATGAACACCTTCATGGCTGTACCTGATGAGAGATCGGCCAGTCCCATCCCAATGTCCACCAGCCCAGTGGACAAATCTTCCCAGCCTGACAGCCACCCCTTGCCACTGCAACCAGCTCAGTCGCCTGTCCAGTCATCAGTCCAGAAAGGTGCCCAGTCAGCAGTCCAGTCACCTGTCCAGTTACCAGTCCAGAAAGCTGTCCAGTCAGCAGTCCATTCACCTGGGCTGTCCCCACTGCAAAGCAGCAGGCCTTTGTTGGATCCCTACGAGCCCCTGTTTGCTGTGGAGGATGATGAAGATGCAAAAGCGTTGGAGGAGATTGAGGGGGTGATTCAGCTCATCCTGGATCTGACGCCACGCAAGGAGTCAAGACCTGCAGGCCAGCGCAAAAGACAGAAGTCAGAAGGTGCTGAGGTACAGCACAGACAAGTGAATGTTTGTGAAATACCAGTCAACTGTCTGGCTGTCAGAAGCTGTTGAGCTACAGTGCATACATATGGAACATTGCGTATGTTCAAAGTGGCTGAAGTCTAGGGGCTCTGGCTTTGGTTTGGGGTGAACTCAGGGCTGATTTGCCTCGACCCAAACTCCTAATGCACTGGGCATGCTTGAAGTTCAACAGCTTTGTGATTGCCAGCAATGGCAAGATTAGAGTTTGGTGACATTTGTTGTCACTCAGCACCAATCATGTCCCACCACCAGTTCGCTTCAAATGTGCATCCTGGGCGTTGAAGCCACACACAACAGACCTGTCAAACTCACAATGCTTTGGGCAAGAGTTCACTCACAAAGGATCCACATCAGCCTGTGGCCAACACTGACTGCAAGTCCTGGATATCACATGTCTGTGTAATGCAGGATTACGGCATGCCGGTGCGCAAAAAGCGGCGGAGCAGGTCTGTGACCGCAGGCATGGCTGATGATGACCTGCAAGGTGGTGAAGCAGCTGCAAGCGTTCTCAAAGGTCAGCTGCGTTTTAACAGGCAGTGAATGTCCCTCCAGTAGCAAGTTGGTTTGTGTTTTCATTGAAGCCAATGACGCCACAGCAAGGACAGGCCAGCAGGTGGTGATCACAGCTTGAGCTGTGTGAAGCCGTGCAACATGACTTCCTCTATATTGCTGCAGTGGTGCAGCTTGGCTGCTGCATCTGCTTGCTGCAACTTGGCACCACACAAATATCTGTCAAGGCATGACTAGTCTGCTACCTAATCAAATTCCCAGTTCAGCACGTGTCTGTTTTCTCAAGCCATAAGGCATGTAGCCAATGGCACTTCCTTGAACGCATTACAGCACTGCTCATGAAAAGTCAGCTATGCTAGCACAGGCACAAATGATGGCATTCAAGCAGACATGACATCATCTGCCACAGGCTTTGCTGCTTGACAAGCAGTCATGTCTAGTTGTTTGTTCAATGCCTCACAAGTGGGTTTGAGTCCAGACCGGGATCTTGCCTGCATAGCACTGTTGCAGATTGATGTCCCATTGCAGACGGTAGTCCACAAATTGTTGTATACCGCTATCATGGGGCCAGCATCTAGACTGCTGTCTCTGCAGGTGCATGGCAAGGTGACTTATCACATGACATGCATTCACCACCTCCCTGCATACCTGCCCACATGAGCTATTCAGATTCACCAAGACAAGATATTGTCCTATCATACAAGTGTGGGTACAGGGCGTGCAATGAGCAGGAGCTGGAAGAGGACAGTGCCCTTGCCGGCTCGTGGTCCCTTGCAGATGCCCGGCGTGCAGAAGCCAAATGTGGTAGAAGCACATGCCATGGAGCTCATCAAGTCCATGCTGTACCTGGCTGACACCACAGGTCACTTCCCCACCCAGGCATCGCCCATAGAAAAGAAAAAGAAAAGAAAAAGAAAAGAAAAGACTACGCCTTTCGGCGTCAATTTAATGAGAAGCCAAGAATTATACTGGGCTGCCCAGGAGGCATCCCTCATGCTCTGACCATCACCTGTTGACCATGCTATGCTTCCTGTAACATGTTGCAGCGCCGTGCAAGTGTTGTTGCTGCCTGGGGCATGCCTGGCCTCATGCTTACTCTGTTTCACAAGGGCATGTTTGAAACCTTATGAGGTCTCTAGTACTTTTACTGCAATTGGGGACTATGTTCTGTCCCCTGCTTGTTGCTATCCCCTCCTGCAGCACGAAGCAGGCTTGACAGTTTTGACAAGACAGGCTCAGGTGCAATGTGCATATTGCATAGCTTGTTGTTGATGCTGTGAGCATCGCACCAGTCTCACACAAGAGGACACACCTGTGCTTTCAAGCCAGGAAGTCTGATGAGTCACAACTGGCTCCAGATCCCAGACTGTAAGGTATAAAGTGAAAAGATTGATAAATGAAAATGGTGGCAAGCGGCAACCTTGATGTTTGCCGCTGCAGGGCTTGCAGAGCATGACGTGGTTGGAGCTGTGTCACAGCGCTTCACTGGGCCGGAGATCACTGCAGCCCTGGCCTTCCTGCAGCAGCAGGGCCTAGTCAACTACTCTGGAGTGAAAAGACCTCTCATGCTCTCCAAGTTGTTTGCTGAGCATATGGAGGTGGGATGCACTGACACAGTGGCATACGTTCTGCTCTGCAAGCACAATCTTTACTCATTTTGCCAAACGACGTCATGTCATGTATGGTTGTCTTGATGGTATGCTGCTTGTGTTGTTTGTCTGTGTGATCTGCTGTGATTTGTCTGATGTCATGATGCCAAGTCTGTTTACCTCATGATGTGTTGCTCCATTTTGTGCCCTGTGTTTTGTGTGTGCTAATGCTGATCACAAGTCTGTCATGGAAAGGGTCTTCTACACCGTGACTTGTCTTGGTAGTAGATGTGATGCATGCTCTTCACTATTTCAGTGGGCCACCAGCTCATTTGTACCTCACACCTGGTCTGTCATGCTGCCAGGTGTTGGACTTTCCGCAGCAGTTGCCAGCAGAAGCCTTGGAAGCGAGCCACCTGCTCAGCAGTCTTCTCCAGCCAGCAAATGGCCCATCAACATCAGGCTGGGATGACCAGGTACTTGCCTATGCTGGCGTGCACATTCACACTGCATGATGCTGGCATGCACATTCCTACTGCATATTGCTGGCATGCATGTTCACAACGCATATCGCTGGGATGCGCATTTAAGCTGCAAGTTGCTGGCATGCACAGTCGTACTGCATTCTGCTGGCATAGTCATGCCAGTAGTTGACTGTTTTGGCTGAAATTGTGATCAGGATGATGATGCTGTCAGCATGCACAGTCATGCTGCATGATGCTGGCAGAGGTGCATGAGCCCTCCCATACTAATCTGGCTGCGTTCCTGCTTGCTTGCTTGCTGGCTGTGGCAAGAACATTAAAACTGCATTGTGCTGGGGGATGCATGTCATGCAGCAGCACATCTGGCATGCTTACCCTGCTTGAGCTCTGCTGCTGATAGGGTCATACTACACAGCTGTCGCAGTCTGCCTTGAACAGACGACCTTGGCTAGAGGGGGAATCCACTGATTCCCACAGACAACACATCAACAACAATGTATAGCAGTCTGTACTCAGTACTGTGTCCATAAAATGTAAAGATGTGCACTCAGCACAACAAAACCGCTGTAGGCAGGCTAAATACTGACGGAATTGAGACTCTAGACTGATGCCAGGGTGACTCTGTTGGCTATCCAGCAACATCCTCATAGAGGCATGATGACGCCTGCTGTTGCAGTGGTGTGAGACAGATTTAGCATGTCAACATTGTCAGTCTGAGCTTGGCTTTTTGCAGAGCCCTGCTGCGGTGCTGAATGTTGATGATGGGGATCAAGTCACAGGCGGAATGGTGTGCGAGGCCCTCACGCTCATGGCAGCAGGCAGGCTCAACTTGCGACCTGGCAGCGTCAAGGTGTGCCTCATGTTCTCAGCACCTGACTCACACTAACTTGTGTGCCCTTGAAAATTCGTGTTTTCTGAAACTCAGTGCAGCTTATGACATTCTGAGATTACTCTGAGAGTTTCATGCCCAAAGCACTATGCAAGCCTTGTGTATTGTACCTGGTTGCATGCTTCATTTGTTGCTGGACTTTGCTGTTAAATTTCAAAGACGAGCAGTGAGGTTGATATCTTGAGTGGTTGACCCAGGCTAGCATTCTCAGTAAATGTGCTCTTGTGCAGGTGGAGTGCTCAGTGCTGCCTCAGATCGGCTCATCTACCTCAGAAGCTGTCAGAGGCGCCACAGGGCCTGTCAAGGTGGATGTGCCCCTCACTCTTACTGCCTGTCCTGGTACAGCCCTGCCCCTTCCAGAAGCAGCTCAGCAGCCCCATGTGGGATGTAGCATGGTGACTGCTTTGCCAGAGTCTTTGCGGCAGCTGCCAGACATGCCTATGGATATGGACATTGCGGCAGTTGGAAATAATGGCAACGGCCTGGGGGTGGGTGCAGTGGCCCAGCCTGCTGCAGAGCAAAGGCAAACTAGGAAAGGCAAGGGCAAGAGGAAAGGGCGGTCAGGGGATCAACAGGGCACTAGGGCTGAGGTGGCACTTGAAAATGGTCATTCTGATGATGCCAGGGCAAAGCAGCCGAGACCAAACTTAGAGCACCAGCTTGCTGAGCTCCACAGGTCAGTGTCAGTGTAGACATTGCACAGAAGAAACGAATTTGGCTAACGGCACATTTGCTCAAAATCGTTTGCTGGCCAGACTTGAACAGCTGGTGACCAGAGGGTCAGCAAAACAATCATGCGGGCATGACCTTGGGTTTGTTGCTGTCGTGTGCAGCAGCAAGACAGCGCACATGACGCTGCACAACCTGTGTCAGATCTTGCTGCTGGATATTTTTGTCTTGCAGCGCAAGTATTCAAGCCGGCACTGCTGCTGAGTCCTTTTGTGTATAATTCAGGCACATCATTGAAGCCGGTGCCACAGGCATGACAAGAGCTCAGCTCCAAGACAAGCTGACAGGCCTAGACCAGCAGCATGGCAACGGCAAGCAGTCCACGGCAGCACTTGACACTTTGCTGGACAGGCGACTGGTCTGCTGGGCACCCAGCTTTGACCAAGAGGTGCTGATGTCTATGAGTATGATAGACAGACTTACCTGTGGCTTCAAAGGATCTGTGACAGACGATGCTGGATCTGCCCATGATTTTCAATCGCTGGCAGGCCTGCAAGCAGAGAAGTCTACCAAGGATAGCCGTCAGAAGGGCAGTAGCCAAGGTGAAGAGGGCACAGACAATCATCAGGCTCAGAGTCCTGATGACGCAGATCAGAAGGCCTCCAGGGATAGCAGGGCTGCTGTGGGTTCTGTGCCTGAAGCAGGGTCACATGGTCAGGGGCCTGAGGGCCACAGCCTGCTGCGGCCCTGGCTGAATCATGAGGGGCAGCTGAATGAGCCCTTTTGGTCTGGCTTGACTCGCAGGGTGCTGTCGGTGGTGATGCGCAACCCAGGTTAGCTGCCACTGTCTGACAGCCCATTCATAAGAGGCATACTACCTAACACACAGCAAAGGATCTGCAGCTCGCTCAACACCATCATTGACAGCATCTATTGAGACTGAGTATGGGGTGAGTCATGGGCTGACAGCAGCAAAGACCCAGGACCCAGCTGCGTTTGCAGAGGTAGTGACTGCTTTGCCTTGGCACACTTGTGCATCACCTGCTTAACTTTGTTTTGCGCTGCAGGTATTCCTGAAGAGCTGTTGATAGGTCAGATACAAGCCCTGACGCCTCAGCAAGCAAAGGTGCTCATTGAGCTGATGACAGCACAGCGTGTGCTGAAGCAACAGGCCATCACCAAAATCCCAGAGACAGCTGTGCCTTCCATCTTTGGTTCTTCTCAGCCTGTGATCATGCTGGTGAGCCATACTGCTGGCATTTGCTATGTGTTGTGTCACCTTGCAGACAGGCAATTCCTGCACATGCTTCACCCAGATGCAGGGTTTTGTACGGTCTGCGTACTCAGTTCTGCACCAAGCTTGCAGACAGTGATACTTCATCATGATACACATACGCAGCCTTGGGTGACTGCAGGTGACACACCATTATTTTGCAGCAGCTGGAGCAGGCTTTGGCGCATTGTCTGAGCTGTCTGTTTCTGCCTCAACGTATGACAGCCTCGTGAACATCTAGACAGCTTGGTGATCCTGAACTCTGGCATGGAGCCTGATTAGTTTTAGGAATAGCAGGAGTATAATGCCAGTTGAAGCATGTGGGGCTGCGATAGCATCCGTTCCGGAAGCATCTGTTCGAACGGAGGATCCTTCTGGGATGTCACCTTAGGTCAAACCAAACTGAAGACAAGACTGCATGTGTCGCAGTTGCTTGCCAGCATTTGTTGAGGCAAACAATGCGCGACATGTGATGGAGAATGATGTAAATTGTGGCAGTATGACTGAGCAGCAGTAAGACAGACAGCAAGCTGATGCAGCTGCAAGTTTGAAACAGATGTAAAGCGAACCTCTTGTTGCAGTCCCTTCTGCCAAAAGCATGCTTGATTGCTGAGTAGAAGCATCTGAGAAGGAGTCCAGGCCCGTAGGCCCTGCCCTTGCATGATCTGCATGTGCTCTATTTCACAGCAGCAAGCCTGCACAAACCAGCTTGTCACAACATACTCAGTCGCCGTGCAAGCTTGCAGGGTACATTCTGTTGCCAAGATAGTAGCTACCTTGTGCACACCGTCAGTGCGCTTACTCCGTTGTGGCCACCTGCAATCCAGAATATACAGGAGACACGCTTGTCCGTACACAGTTCTGCCATTGCCAAGTCAGTTCATACAATATGTTTTTGGAGACGGGAAGACTTGCATTCTCCCGTCCTGATCAGCACTGTGGGTTAATAACATTGCTTGACAAGTCATGCCAGGACAATGGTGCTGCTCTATTGATGCAGGTGCAGGACCACTGGTGGAGCAATCCAGACAGCAAGCATGTTGGCAGCACTCCTCGTCATGCATGCTCAAATCCTGAGCTACACCTACCATGCACTCAATGCCCCCTGTGCAGAATTGTGATCTCCGTGGTGCCGTTGTTGGTGCCAAATGTAAAGCCCAGTGTGCATTTGTTCACACCACTGCAAATGAGGACCCATTATTGCATTCATATGGGCGACTGCTTGAACTCAGCGTTCACACTCGGAGGACGCTTCTTGCTGCTGAGGCAGCAGAGTCCAAATGCAGCGCTGATTACTGACTAGTTGAGCGTTCCTGTATGTGCATGCCTTGCCTTACATCAACAAAACGAAATGTATTTCGTTGGACTCCAGCTGACGAGGTTTCACCAAAACGGCAAACGAATGGCAAACGGGCTGGCCAGCTGCCCTGAGGCGCAGAAACATACGTGCTGTAAAGCAGGCAAGCCAGTGCAGCAGTGCTGAGACAAAGTGCTCAACTGATGATCATGGTCCTGAACTGGCACAGATGCATTTTTAGGCAAGTAGCAGGTCATATAGACATGCCATTAAGATCAGCACTGAAGTCTGACTCAGCATCTGTGCGTGCGTAAAAGCTCGTCAGAAACACTTGCCATTGTCATGCACAGCTGCTATTATTGAAGTTAAAACGCTGTGCATACAAACCAAAAGCGCATATGCATATTAGAAACGTGCAGCTTCATCGAATTGCTGTACATTTCTGCTGCAGCAGAATGCTGGAGCAAGTACATGTGCTTATTGCCACATATCTAGACTGCACCCCATTCACATCCCTTATTTGACAGCGTGCCAGACAGTGCTGCTTCTCACAGACATCTTGCCAACCAAACCCATGCAATAACAGTCAGACTTGCTACAACTGTCACTCACAGTCACAAAGTCCTACAGATGAATTGAAACTCCAGAGCACATTTGCAGAATGCAGTCACCCCAAACCCTAGCCACAACTAAAAACAAGACATTCCAGCTGAATGATTTTTGCTCCCCATTTTCAGTGTTTGAAGCGATGCACTACAAGGCTTTGTTGTGCAAACTGCTGCTGTACAAGCTTGAGGCACTGATGTCTTTGAGCTATATCTCTCTGAGGCATTTAGACAATTGCGGCTTCTCGCACAGTCAATGCCTTCAGTCTAGGCCAAACAAGAAAGCTTGACCTCAGCAAGGAGACTGGCGTGTAACGCAGTCTATTGCAGGACACCTTGTTCTCAAACTGCTTGCAAGCATCAGCAACGCCCAGTACTGCAAAAGCAGCCTCAGGGACACATGTCCACGAGAGACTTAGCTCTTGCAACAGAGGCCACTTGCCTATGATCAGGTATGCAACAGCCTCTACATTCAGCTGATTGTCAAAAAGATTCAAGTGCGTCAAATTTGGCCAACACCCTTGAGCTAGGTGCATGGCCGCCAATGCGCTCATACTTGAGTTGTTAAGAGTCAGCGTTTGTAGTGTTGGCAAGTCACAATTGCTCAATGACCGGACACCTGACAAGCCCAGCGGAGTTTTACTGATGCTCAAACTGTATAGTCTGGAAAAGCGAGCCTGACTCAAGCATGCCAATGCTGTTGCATCTATTTTGCAACCTGTCAAGCTAACATTGCAGAGGTGTGGGCATGTAGTGACCAGGGACTGGATTGTGTCTGCACCAAGGCTGCACTGCATCATGTGGAAACTTTGCAGATTGGATGAGGAATCACCCCAGAAACAAGAGAAAGGTAGTGCGTCGCCACAGCGCGCAAGACAACTGATGCTCTCCAGATTTGGCCAGTTGCCCATGTGCAGATGCTTGAAGGGTATCATACATGCTGGCTCTGATCTTATAGATATGAAGATTGATCGTGCCTTGGCTACCCACTCTGTGGCCAAGCGAGCCGGCGCAACGCCATAGGCCTTGGTGTCTATATCCTGAAAGCTCTGATGGCTGGCTTTGACCATTAACGCTACAGTTTGCTTGAAGCCTGATCTCCAACCACTGGAAACATCTGAAGACTCTTCCACTTCAATGCGCACAATAGTTGCCCATTTCCTCTCTGACAAATATGGTGTGGCAAGGTTTGCAGTCAGCTGCTCTGTAATGCTGAGTGTGGTACTGAACACGACCATCACCAAACTTGGCCACTTGTCTGCACGTAGCATTGCTTGACCCTGCTCATTTTCCATTCTGATGATGGTGACATGGTCACGAAAGTCCTGCCGGAGCTGAGTACAGGTTGCTGTCAAGGCTTTGACACACTCTGATGTCAACAACTCCATCAACCTCGGTGCTTGCTGCACCACCTCCATGACGGAGACTGCAGGAGGCATGGGCTGAGCATCTTGGTGCTCTGGCTGTTCTGTGGTATGCTGTGCTTCAACGCCTTGCTTGTTGCCATCTGCACAACCATATACAACTGCTCACGTGCGGCTCTTGGACCAGATTTCATGTGCTGCACGTGAAAATAGGGCCATCCAGACAAACACAACCAGACATACGCAATGTGTGTTGAGCAATCAGCCACCCTGCGGCAACGCGCTGAGCTAGGTGTCAGGTGATGCTGCAATCAACAGTGTAAGAACGCCTTCGACTTACCAGCTTGCCGTTCACTGCCACGTTGTTTCTGCTCTTGTTTCAAGCGGGCTCCGAAGCTCCTCTCGAGCCACTGCAGTGGCCACCGCATTGACCTGCTGATCTGTAGATCAAAGGTTAGAGAGCGCACTGCGGGCCAGCCACTAAGTGTGAGGTGAGCGTGAGGTGAGATCACTTGCTCGTCGTCTGTTTGTAAACAAGCGTTGGACCATAACAAAATCAGCACATACCAAATGTGCTGGCGCTTCCAAATATGTGCCTGTTGAAAGCCAGCTTTGAGGGGAATGAATCCGGGATCGATTCAAACCTCTGGGAATTTAAACCTCTATCTTTCAGGGAATTTGTATCACAACGTTCAAATGACAATGCATATGCAAAAGGCATGGCGCAACTCGGAATATGTCCTTCGAAAGCAAGGATCATGTAGCACATCAGCTGCTGCAGATGTTTCGTTTTTATGAATGTTTGCAGGGCATATCGGGCAGTAGACATGTGCATCTCCACAAGGGTCCATGTTCATGTCAGGCAGTGGTCCTGTTCACTCACTCACTCAACACTGTCGTCCCTAGGGTCAGGTACATACGATCTTGAGCGGCTCCCTGAATGACAGACTCTGAGGTCCTACATTGGCAGTCAGTGTGCCATCAATGATGTGATACAACTTGATTGAATCTTATCTTGTTGATTTTGGACAAAGTCAGGCAAACCTTTGCGACTGTGATGGGGCAAATGATATGATCTGCCACATTCAACCTCTGGCTCAAGCTGTGCATGCCACTCCTTCAGCAGCACAAGAACACTATGCCACATCAGCAAAGGCATCTTCATGCTGATGCTGTCACAGAATGCACCTCAAATATCATGCTGACGTATCTTGCTTGCAGCTTTTCAGCACTATCTGCACTGAGTGTTTGGGACATCTGCACCCACCACACCATGTGACTGCCGCATATGCATGAAGCCTGTTGCTGCACCTTACACAACAGCATACCTGTACGCAAATGTGTGGCAGCAATCTTGTACATTTGGTTGATGTTGCTTGGTGACTTCAGGTCCACCAATAACTCACTGACCAGCTAGGTTCCAGTGCTTGAACGAAATGCCAGAACTTCTTGGGCATAAACAACATTTCGCCTGGCATCAGATGGCACTCTAAATAGGGCACTTGGTCAAAGTTGGGGAACAACTTTGAGTCCACCTTTTCAACACGCACTTGCGAAGTGTTTCGCAGAAATGGATCGCTGAACGGATGTAGCTGCTGTGCATGTTTCCTGTCATAGATCCTGATATACTTTGAACCCCAAATCTGGCAAAACAAGTTAAAGTAAGGGTCACAATGTAACGGTGTAACTGTTCCTGCAGGCCCAAGCCAGGTGTTGCGTCTGTACAGTCTGTCACTGATCACCTGCAGTGGTGGTTGCTCAATACCTTCTTCAAGAGCTGGTATCAGAGAAATCAAGTCTACTTGCGCAGCATAAAGCAGGCTCTGCACAGACTGCTGCCTTGTGTCAGTATCCTGCATGCTCTGCAATACAGCTGAAAGCGGCACCTCCAAGTCTGCCTCAAAGTGCCTGGTGCTGCTTTCATTGTGCAGGTCGCGGTAATCTCCTCCATTGCGTGAACTTTCTACAGCAACTATAGTGTCACCATACTGCATCAGATCAGACCTTGTCCAGTTCCTTGCCTGCCAGTTATCCATAGCACCAGTCACCACAAGCGGCACAGGGCTGGGATGCTGCAACAACTGCTCCTGTAGCTTAGTCGGGAGATCTGCATTGTAAGCTAGCCTTTGGACAACACTGGAGAGATCTCGGCACTGAGGGCGCAGCGCAAAGCCCAGCAGCCGTGCTGTGGTCTTCCTGAACATAGACTATCTTCCTTCCTCAGAGTGCGCAGACCCTTGATGACCGCAGCAGAACGTTTGTGCGGAACTCAGCACACGTTGCGTGGCCCGTCGTGCACCAGCAAGGCGTCGTGCACAACTTTGAACACTGTGTTACACACTGTATAGGTGTTGACCAGTCAACGCGGGGCAACGGTGCCAATTTTGTAAAATCAGGGCTGAGACGTCGTGAAGGTCCTGCAAAGTTCCTGAATTTGCCCAGAACGCACAACCTGCTGTAGTCTGACGTCTTGCAGACACCAGAGCGACCGAAAATCTGTTGCCGCACGCCAGCGCCTCTGCATGTGCATGCGTTAGAGCTTGCATGTTATGATCACGCGGACTGTCACTGTGTTCACAACCTCCACTCCTCGGCACGCTTGGTGCGGACCCCACATTCGAAGCGGCTTTAGCGGCAATCTGGTCGGCAGCACAAGCAGGCGAGCCTTCTCAAGGTTAGCTGTCTGACTTGTGCCCAAAAGCTTGACCAAGCTTGTTTTCACACATTCAGTTTGTGTCTCTTTGGCTGCAGTAGAGTTACAGCATTGCGGGTCATGGCTATCCGTGATGCAGCTGCGCATACAGTCCAGGACGATGGCCAGTTTCCCAACTGCAGTATTCAAAATTTGCCTGTGCTGATATATAAGTCTGCCTTTGCGGCGTCTGGCAGCCCCTCAGAACTAGCTAACATGATAGAAGAGACCTTTGACAACAATGGCTTCCCGCCACAATGGAGATTTGGACTGTACGAGTACCCTCATTATCATTCCACCTCCCATGAGATTCTGGGTGTTTTCAGAGGCTCTGCTCGTGTTAGGTACAAGTCAGGCTCATTGGATTGCATGACCTGCCAAGACCCCTCTGATGGTAACATGCAGGATCAGCTTGCTTGCGCCATGCATCTTGCTTACGCAATGCCTGGCAAATGTTTCCCTGCTTATGCCTACTGCGGATAGCAGTGCATGCCTGCCGTGGCGTACCTAGGCATAACAATGGTATTAGCAGTAATGGCAATACGCCATGCATGCATAGATGCTATGCAGGCTGGGTGGATCAAAGACAGGTATTGAGGAGGAGGTGAGAGCTGGAGATGTCATGGTCATTCCTGCTGGTGTTGCGCATGAAAGGTATGTACAGTCCTATCCTATCCTAAGACAGTGTCCCATTCTTATGTTATGCAGTCATACATGGCTGGTGGCTTACAGAGAAAAAAGCGTGAATGGCATGAGTCTTTACATAGATCCTTTGTTTGCTCAAACAGTTGTTGTGCATCGTTGTATGCATGCGAAACACTGTGCAGCACAACATGCAGCTATTTTAAATGTAGCAGAACGACCCTGTCAGGCCAAGCAGGAATGAAACATGAGCAATGAGTTGAGATAGTTTGCATTATTTGTCTATGTAGTGTGCAATCCAAGGGAGGGTTTGAGATGGTTGGTGCCTACCCAGCTGGGTATTTATGGGATATGAACTATGGGAAAAGCCAAGAAGAAAAGCAAAAGGCTGAGGCAAATATTAAGAAAGTCGGAGTGCCAACAAAGGACCCTGTGTATGGCAGCAAAGGGCCTTTGCTTGAGCATTGGCAGAAGCAGTGAGTGTCTCAAACTCTGTGGGCATCACTTTGCACAGGTCCGTGGGCTGCCTGGATTCTGCACGTGAGCAGGCTGGTAGTTGAAACACGGCGTGAGGACATGCAGGTCACACTGATCACCAATTGGCAAAACTGCAAGTGTGCAGTATGTGGAGCACAACCTTCTACACATTCAGGATGTGAGAAGTTGGACCATCATGAAGCTCGGTCAGCAGAAGAGTAGTGGACCTATATGTATTTGAGCTGACAGTTGGGAGTGCTTTCCTGAGCTTATAAGCTTTGGTTGTATACAATTTTCTGCCTGCAGCGGCGATTCAGCTTCGACATGCATAGCAGTGCGTTTTGTCCCCAACAGATGCAAGGTTCAGTTTGTCTGGCTACCTGCATGTTATCCTGGTCCTGACAGATTGCTACACTGCCATCCAGAGGGAACCTATTTTTGGATTCATACACTGTGCAATGGGTGAAAATCACTCTGTTGATATAGGTACGATCAATGACACATCCTCTAACTTAACTCTTCATGTGTTGCGCTTGTGATTGGCTGCCTAGCAGCTAATTCAACTTATTTTGACGCAGCATGTGACGTTACCAGCTTTGCTTAGGGACATTGTACACATAGCCTCCCAGATGCAAGACTCAAGCATAGCGCAGCCTAACACAGCCATGCTTGAGTGCACACTGCATTTGGCTTTGACTCTCGATGATCATGATCCAGGCATGTCACCAACCTCATTTCTCATTGTTAGGGGCTCTGCCCCTAACAATGAGAAATGAGTGATGGTGCACAATTTCACAAGTGCGACTTGTAACAAAAATACCTTGACCATCTGCTTGAAGTGTCGGCCGTTCCAAAAGAGCAAATCGAACGAACTCGTACTGCCGAACAGGTTGAAAAGCATCCTGATTTCATCTCGACTGCAACGCTTTATCTTGCGATCTGTTTGATGCAGCTGGTCTGCCCGTGTTGACTGCCCACGGCATTATTGCTGTTGATACAAATTTACTGATAAATATGTGGGGCAGCGCGTGGTGGGTGTGCTGTTGCTCTCTCCTGATTGCGGAGGCTTTACCAGCAGCCTGTGATCAAGCTGTCGGAAAACAGTATGTGCGGCCCCCGGCCTCTGCGGATTTGGGCATTTTGCATCCCAGACTAGCGCGGTCAAGTGACTCTCCCCACAGCCCAGAACAGATACATATAGCAATGGCAGGTGTGAAAGTGCACTTTGCTTTCTGTCAGCTGCCACTGTATTTGACCTAACAGCAGCAAATTTGACAGATAAATGATGCAGGTGTGGGTGCAATGTCAGTAGATTGGGTCACCAATCCCCAAGATGACGACGTGCTTATGCTGACGTCCAGATCTGAATCGTACTGCGACCGGCTTACTGACCTACAACTGAACAGCACCGTGCTGTACGGCACCAATTCCACCTCGCTGGTGAGCACTGGCCAGGGCGAGTACTCCTGCTACACAGCAGATGAGTACCAGTCTGGCGCCTTGCATCATGTCACTCTGGGTCTGGGTCCAGAAGGACCTCTCACAGCCAGCACACAATACTTTTACCAAGTTGGAGATCCACAGCTAGTGCTCAGCGAGCTGTACTCTTTCACAACCCCACCAGAAGCTGGTGCCAACAGCTTCCCCTACCGGCTGGGCTTGATTGGAGATCTTGGCCAAACCGAGAACTCAATGGACACCTTGGATCATGCTGCTGCTTTGGAGCCTGTATCTGTGCTAAATGTTGGCGATCTCTCATATGCTGACGGCTACCAACCTAGGTGAGTTGATCACACAGACCGCGACAATGTGCATATGGCTAATTTTCTGTGCTCTTTGCCTGTTGTAATAGCATGCACTGTTGTCTAGGTCAGGCTTTTTACAGATCAACAGGTGTGAGACACTTGCTGGGCAGATTCTGGGTGTCTAGTCAACCTTCTTCTGCCATGCTGTTGCCACAGCACTCTTTGGGACATTATCAACAGACCAAGCTTGTGCTTGCAGGTGGGACTCATATGGCCGACTTGTGCAATCCTCAGCTGCCAGAATTCCTTGGCAGGTCATTGAGGGCAATCACGAGGAAGAGGTGGTAGAGGGCAAGCTAGGCTTCCTGGCTTATGAGAAGCGGTTCCACACCCCCTCAACCTTTTCAGAAAGCAACACCAACCTGTACTACTCCTATGAGGTGGCAGGCCTGCATGTCATCATGCTGGGATGCTATGCTGACTACAGCAGGAAGTCCCAGCAGTACGCCTGGCTTGAAAAGGACCTAGCCAAGGTTGACAGATCAAGGACACCATGGCTAATTGTGGGCATGCATGCTCCCTGGTACAACAGCAATGTTGCACATCAGGGGGAAATGGAAGGCATGAGAAATACAATGGAGAGTTTGCTGTTTGAGTATGGTGTGGATGCTGTCTTTGCTGGGCACGTGCATGCTTATGAACGCTCACTTCGCGTTTACAAAGGACAGCTGAATGAGCTAGGTCCTGTGTATATCAACATTGGTGATGGTGGCAATCGCGAGGGCTTGAGCAACGAATACATCAAGCCTTCTCCTCGGTGGTCGGCCTTTCGTGAGCCCAGCTACGGAATGGGAGTCCTAAATGTGATGAACACCACCCATGCAGTCTGGCAGTGGCATCGCAATCAGGATGGGATCATGGTGATTGGTGACGAGATTGACATCATTCGCGCTGGTTCAAGCCAAATTCTGGTTGCAGAAATCATGCCATCCTGCAAGGGCCACATTCTTGGGGCTCTCAGGCACATCTACATGTTTTTGCAGCGGCTTGTACGGTCTCCTGCTCCGCATAAGTTTGCATAGCTGAGTGTTAATTGCCTACAGGAACCTTGTGTTCTGTTTAGATTCTGTTAGGGTTTGCTGCCGTTCCTAAGCTTTCTGCATGTTTAACCACTTGGATCAGGCATAGATGGTAATAAGATTCGCAGGCAACTTTTTAAGAACTTCTAGTTTTGATTTTCTTGAAGCATTGCTTGCATGTACACACTAGGTCTGTATTCATGACACACAACATTTTTTAGAGTCGAAATGCCGATCTGATTGCAGGGTTTATGACACATTACACAGTGTTGCAGAACATTCTTTTGCATGACAAGATCTGAAGACAGACTGCAGGCAATGCATCAAGCTGGCAGAGTCTGACACTAGTGCCATTGAGGCAGCTTGCCTTGCATGTTGCTGATTATGCATGACAGAGCACCTTGCCATACTTTGTGCCTTAGGTGCGGGCCTTGTATTTTATGCTACTGGCCGTTGCCACCTTGTTTATCATGTTCAGAGTGATTGCTGCTGTCTGGCTCTGGATCTTCATCACAAAATCCAAACTTGGCTGTTGCTGTGTCTTACTCCTTAGAATATATGCTTTTACCGATTTGGCAAAAGATCGGAGATGATATAGTGTCATGTTTAATGACCTTACTGGTAGGTTACTAGAGGCACGCCTTGACATGCAAAAAGATATCTGGGAAGGGGTGATCATGTACAGCGCGTACATCACGACAAAAGTTTCCACATTGCAGCTATGCAGGGGTCTTTGCCAAATGTCTGATAGGGTGTCAGTACATAAGCCTGATGGCACAAATGTGCAGGCACAGATAATGACCAGCTGAAGTCTACAAAGCACGTGGTGAAAAACAATCTATTCATAACATAAAACACCAGCGCAACTATTTCACTTAAAACTCTTATGAGCACCAAGACCCCTCTTCTTGCCAGGACGTCCACCAACTGGCTGTCCCAGATTTGCTGAACCAGTACGCCTCCCTCCTGGCCCAGATGCCTTCCCAAACTTACTAGATTTGCCTTTGTCACCAAAGGAGGAACCACCAAACTTGCTGGGTCTGCTAGGAGCACCAAATTTACTAGGCCTGCTAGGGGCACCAAACTTACTAGGTCTGCTGGAACCACCAAATTTGCCAGGCCTACCGTTGTCATCTTCACTGGTCCCCGCAGGCTTCTCAAACCTGCTGGGCTTGCTTTTGCCAAAAGAGGAGCTACCACCAAACTTGCTGGGCCTGCTGCTGGCAATGCTGCTGGGCCCTGTCTTGCTGTACGTTGAGGAGCCACCAAATCGGGGTTTTGTAGTATCAACAGGTTTGCCCCGAGCACCAGTTGCTGATGGTGATGATTGGCCATGTGATGATTCAAATCTGGCAGCACCTCTGACACCCCTTTGCTGAGTGGCCTTCCTTTCTGTGAAGCGTCGCTTCAGAGTTTCAGGCTTGGGCCTGCAGCCAGATATAGAATGGTGAAATGATGCTGGAAGTGCAAAGCAAGGTCCTGTGAGGCTGAGAAAACAGTGGCTCTGCCCTTCTTTTGTTCTTGTGGCTGCAGAGGCCAACTAGTCCCATCTGGTCTGTTTTGATAGGCAATTTATACGACTGAAAACGAAGGCAATCCAAGTGTTAAACAATGCCATGCCATTGCCTTGTATGCACATGGCTTATAGGATCTGAGCAGCTGTCAGCCTTATGTGCTTCCAGCAAGCAAAACTGCTCAAGTCATTCACGCCCCAAAACATTGAGTGGTACTACAACAACAGCTTGCATCATCACCACTGTTGTTTTCTCCTCACCTCATGTTTGGTGGCAGAGACTTCTTATCAGCTGACAATTCATCCATTGGCAGGCCTTGCTGGAGAGCCTGGTCAATTCTGCTGGCAAGCACCTGATCACCTTTGGCCACCAGGCTTGTCACACGCCCCTTGTGCCCTGCCCTTGCTGTGCGCCCTGTTCTGTGGATGTAGTCCACTGGGTTGTAGGGAAAGTCAAAGTTCACTACGTGGTCCACTTGTCCTGGGATATCCAGACCTCTGCACATGCACAGGTTGTGCGTCAGAGATAACACTGTGACACTCAACGCACTCTGAGGACAGACAGACTGCAAAGAGCCACGCAGAAAGCAGATATGAGATGCAGAGGGCGCCAGATCGGCTGCTGCGATGTGATCACAGGCATTGAGGTTTTGCTCAATTTTGTGACATGGAGGGAGGCCCTGCTGCATAAGTGTTCACTCACAAGACGTGTTTGCTCAAACATTGCTATGCTAGCTCACTGCAAGTCGACTCAGATGTCTGAAGCAGATAGGCATTACGGCATGCACATCCGTAGGGACACTGTGCACCTGATAGCATCAATACTCCTGCACTGCGGTACATCCAAATTTTGGCTACATGGTCAGAGCACAGATTCTGATATTGCTGTTGATCAGGTATGCTGGTAGTATAAGAACAAAGATAAGAGCAAGCCAGCTTAGGCCATCAGGACTTTCTAACTCCTCTGATATCAACTGTTACGCTCAGTAGTTTCAAACGGACAGTAAACTAGGGAGCAGACCTGGCAGCGAGATCTGTGCAGACCAAGACTGGCTGACTTGAAGATTGCCTGCCTGCAGCATGACTGCCATCAGCAGTGTTGCCTGCCTCTGCAAAGGCAGCAATGGCCTGACGCCGCCCATCAAGGGGAACATCACCATGATAGCTTAGGCTGGGCAGGTCATGCTCTTGTAGGTATTTGTCTGCAGCTCTGCAACTGTCCAAAGTATTGCAGAAGATCATGATCTTCTGGCCCCTTCTTTGCTCGCTTTCAACCACCTACAGGGGTCAGGAGCAAGCATTGGACATGAGCAAGCATTGGAGATAACAGCAGGTCAGCTGTTCTATGTGTTTCATGAATGGCAGGTCTCAGTAGCAGGTGTGTCACCACATGCAATTGTCGTACCAACCATGCAAGGGCAAACGCGCAAACTGATGTTCAGACCATCACACTCGCTAGCAGCACATGCAAAATCTCACATCTTGCTGACTGGCCAAAGCACAGCAGGCTAGAAGTATGAGAAAAGGAAACAAGACACAACGCCTTTTCATTTTCAGTGTGAAATTAAGAAAAGCCTAAGGGCGAGGTGTATTGAGCTTTCCAAAGGAAAAGTACGAGAAACTCATGCAGATACAGACTTGTCCTGCACATATCTAGCTCATCATGACTGGAAAGCATTATGATCATTACTATTACTATTACTACTATTATGATTATTTGGTATTATTACTGTTCTTATCATTATCATTGTTATGATTATTTATCTATTGTTAGTATTATTATTATTATTGCTACTATTACTGTCATTGTTATTATTGTTATTATTATTGTTATTATTGTGATTACTATTCATCTTACTATTCTTATCACTATTACTGTTATTATACAGAAGAGATGGGTGAAGGACACTGTACCTGGAGGAGCAGGTCCAGCTTGTTCTGACCGGGCGGCTGGCGCAGGAATGTGTGACGCGCTCCTGCTACCCCTTTGTGAAGGCTCTTGGTCTCTAAGCGCTTCATGTCAGGAAATTTCTCCTCCAAAAGCCGCCTGATGGGCTGCATTCAAACCTTTCTTGTGAGTACCTTACAGCCTGGAATGATGAGCCAAATGTGTCATGTAAAGACACAGGTGATGACCAGCTGCACCAGATGGGACCCACAGTACAGTTGCAGGACAATGACAGTACAGCGACTTCTAGCACTGGCTGCATGGGCAAGTGAGTTGTAACAATTGTTGTCAAAACGGCTCATCAATCGTGTGTTTGCAGCAATGCTGTTGGTTATCTGTAGCACTGCAGCAAGCACAGGTGCACAGGATAAGCACCATGTTTACTGTACCTGTCCATGTTGCATATAGACAAGTATGGTAAATGGAACCCTGCCATAGCTAAATGCTGAGGTGACACATGCATGGTATGGAGTAACAAAAGCAAAGACAAAACAAAGACTGGTCAACATGAGACGCTGACTGATTTGAACAACGGTTCACAGGGCCACTGTGAGACAGCCCAGACAAGAACATCATTGTGCAACAAATAGCTGGTGATTCAAGCGTCCTGAGCTGTGTTTGCACACGCAACTATTTCACTGTGATTGTGACTGAACTCTCCAACCTGCACAAAACCATGGCTGGCTTGCTGACAGCTCAGGCACATGCTCAACCTGATACAGCCATCACACCAACACTGTACAAGCACAGGCATGCATAGTCATGCATGCAGATGCAAACATGCTGCAGCAAGCAGGGGCCCAACCTTGGTGAGTGTAGCTGCAACAAGTATGCAGTGAGCAGGCTCTGGCTTGCTACGCAGCGGCCCCAGCACCTTCTCCACTTCAGGCCCAAAGCCCCGGTCAAACATGGTGTCAGCCTCATCAAGAACAACATACTGCACGTCACCGTAGTACACATTGCCCTTCTCAGCGTGCTGCAGCAGCTTCTGTGGGGTGGCAACTAGGATGTCCAGGGGAGTTGCTAAGGAGGCTGCCTGCTGGGCATAAGTGCCACCTGCATGGCCAAGCACCATGGTCAAGCCTCCATCATGATGCTAAGTCTGTGGGAGATGCGTGAGAGCCACCAGACCAATCAGATCCAAAGCAAACTCCATGGTGCGCATGTGTGCTGACTCCAAGACAAGCACTCAACTTGGAATCAGTGCACAGTCAACTGTTGGTGGGCTCCTGTGCATCAAGCCATGCAAGCCATGGCTATGCTTGCTAGACATCAATGCTGGCTGCTTCACAATCCGTTGTGATGTAATCCCATGCCATGCTCAGTCGCCAACACATGCATGGTATGCTGAAATGACAAAGCATTACCTCCATTAACACATGCTGATCTGAAGCGGGCATGGTGACTGAGTGACTTGGCAACCTGCAGGATCTGGTCAGTGAGCTCCCTGGTGGGACCAAGAACCAATGCTCTGGGGCGTTTTGGCTTGGTCTGCTGCCCATCCTGCTCTTGTTGGCGCAACTTGTGCACCTGCAATGAGCCAGCAGGCTGCATTGTACAGCAGCAACACAGAGGGCAGATGACAGCAATTGAGAAACATGCAGTGGCGCAACAGCAGAAGCTATAGACTGCTTCAGCCAGAGCATAATGCAAGTTTGTGCGTGACCCACGCAAAATGGAAGAAATTTTTGGTTGCATACCAGCGGCAACAGGTATGCAAGTGTTTTGCCAGATCCAGTATGGGAGGCTAGCAATACGTCTCCACCCTGTAGCATGTCTGGTATAGCTGCAGCCTGCAGCATAAGGCAGTATGTTTCACAGCAACACTGTTTCAAGCTTGTACAGTGTGATTTGTACGACAGCGAGCAAGCTTGGATTTCACCTGTATTTCGGTGGGCTGAGTAAGCCCATGTTCCTGGGTCGCGATTAATAGTTCAGGAGACAGGCCAAGTGATCGGAACTCCGCTGCCCACTGACCTTCCGGCTCTTGCTTCCTGTGCTTTGTAGGTTGTAACGTAGATGCAGCCCGAGCAACTGTCCTTGTGCTGCTAGTATTTGGTCTGAATTGCCGTAGACTGATCAGTTGCTGAGCGTGCAGAGCATACGTGCAAGGTGCAAGCAGCGGACCCAGCCCCAGGGACTGACGGAACGTG